>VOFJ01000931.1_pt1 | contig 46811 bp, 58 predicted proteins | sample 5384081 | NCBI WGS metagenome assembly VOFJ01 (sample SAMN12384729, study PRJNA508395) | human gut metagenome | isolation source: healthy gut I | host: Homo sapiens
AGCAAAAATTTTTTCAATTCATAATACCGATAATACCCCGGCAGGACCCTGGCACAGCCCATTTCGAAAAAAGCTGTCAAAGGAGAAGACATCACCGTGTATGGGGACGGCTCCCAGACGCGCGATTTCATTTATGTGAAAGACATTGTAGGGAGCCCTCATTTTGTGGCGGAACACCCGGAAGTCACCGAGTACCTTTTTCGCTGGCAATGACATTGAAGAGCTGGCGCAGTAAACATCGGTGCTGGCCAGCTTCTCCGTGCTTCATGCCCCCCGGAACGCGAGACGTCAAGAAAGTGCGCCTGCGGATGCCGCCGTATGGAGGAGTATCGTAAAAAGTTAAACCGTAAATTAAAGGCTGGGCAACTTGAAGATTTAAAGAAGATGATTAGTTCTACTTCTACCATGAGCGATGAAATGAAGGATTTTTTATGAGAAATTTGATTCCATTATTCTACATTTATACCCTGAGGTAGAGCACTTCACAGTTTGCTACTGTCCCAGTTGAACATATTGAAGTGCGTCTATTACGTATTGCTGCTGCAAAGCCGCCTCACGAGAACATTTGACTGAAGTCCCTGCCAGACCTCCTCTCCGGCTTTGGTGGATGATCCGAAATCGGTTGAACTATTCTCACAGCATCATGGCGTTCGTAATCAGACGTCGCAGTGAAAGCGATTATTGTAAATCGTGAGCCATAAAGAGCCGCATGGAGATAAGTATACCACTGCTGCACTTCCCGGAAAAGCGCCGCACCGAGTAGCCAATGCCCTGCCGGCCATTCACATCGCCGATGCAGTTGAAGTCCTGTCGTACCTGCGAAGCGGTGGTGCCCATCTGAGCAGCCAGCTCGCGGGAAGAAATGCTGTTGATGCCGTCTTCCTGCAGAGAGCGCAGATAGCGGTAATATTTGGGAAGACGCTTGATAACGGGAAGCGAAGCCTTTGCAGGGGTGCTCATAGAATACTTTCTCCTTTCGCTCTATCGCAGTACTTGCCGCAGCTGCCTGCTTTACAGATGCGGCGCAGAGAAACCCCTGATCCGTTTACGGGTTCATATTGCAGATATTACAGTCAATTATTTAAAGTATACTAGCACCGATGGAGAATGTCAAATCATTCTCAAAAAATTTTATGAAATGTTACCGTTTTTTTGCTGCAGCGGGTCTGCATAGCCCGGCACAGGCTGGGGAACCGAGGACTTCCGGGACATCGTGGGCGCGGACATCTGGCGGCGGATGGACCTGATTCGACGCATGGGCAACAACGCCGCCCACACCGGCAAGAAGATCACCCAAGAGCAGGCGGCGCTGAGTCTGGAAAACCTGTATGTCTTTCTGGATTTTGTGGCCTATTGCTACGGCGAGAACTACACCGAGGGACATTTTGACCGTTCCTTGCTGATGCAGCCCGCCGAAGCGCCCGCAGTTCCTTCGCAGACGATACCCGATGTGGATTTTGCAGCCCTTATGGCGGAGAATGCCGCTTTGAAGGAAAGAGCTCACCGCCCGCCGAGCCGAGCAGCAGCAGACCTACGTGCCCAAGCCCCTCGACCTGTCCGAATACAAGACCCGCAAGCTGTATATCGATACCATGCTCACAGACGCCGGCTGGACGGAGGGCAAGGACTGGCTGAACGAGGTGGAACTGCCCGGTATGCCAAACAAGTCCGAGGTGGGCTATGCGGACTATGTGCTCTACGGGGACGACGGCCGCCCCGTTGGCGGTGGTGGAGGCCAAACGCACATGCGTGGATGTGGCCAAAGGGACGCCAGCAGGCAAAGCTCTATGCAGACCTGCTGGAAAAAGAAGTATCACCGCCGCCCGGTCATTTTCCTGACCAATGGCTTTGAGACCCGCATTACGGAAATATCTATCCCGAACGCAAGTGTGCGGCCATCTACTCCAAGCGTGATCTGGAAAAACTCTTCAATCTCCAGAGTATGCGGACGAGCCTGAAAAATGTCATGGTGGATCGCAAGATCGCCGGGCGCTATTATCAGGAGGGCGCCATCAAAGCTGCCTGCGATGCCTTTGCACGCAACCGGCGCAAGGCTCTGCTGGTCATGGCCACCGGCTCCGGCAAGACGAGAGCAGTCATTGCCCTATGCGATGTGCTGCTTCAGCACGGCTGGGTGAAGAATATTCTTTTTCTTGCTGACCGCAACAGTCTGGTCACGCAGGCCAAGCGCAGCTTCGTGAATTTGCTGCCCGATCTCTCCGTTACCAATCTCTGCGAGGAGAAGGATAACTACACAGCGCACTGCGTATTTTCCACCTATCAGACCATGTACAACGTCATCGACAGTGTACAGGACGAGGAGGGCAAACTCTTCACCTGCGGGCACTTTGACCTTGTGATCTGCGACGAGGCGCACCGTTCGGTGTATAACAAATACCGTGATATTTTCAATTATTTCGACGCGCCGCTGGTTGGACTGACGGCCACGCCAAAGGATGAGATCGACAAGAATACCTATGAGATATTTGAGCTGGAAAAAACGGCGTACCGACCTACGGCTATGAGCTGGCGCAGGCGGTGAAGGACGGGTATCTGGTGGACTTCTTGTCTGTAGAAACGAAACTGAAATTCATTGAACAGGGCATTGTCTACGATGAACTTTCCGACGCGGACAAACGGGCTTACGAGGACACTTTTGAGGACGAGAATGGTGAACTTCCGGAGAGTATTGCGTCCTCGGCGCTGAATGAATGGATCTTCAATGAAGATACCATCCGACAGGTACTGAATACACTGATGACCTACGGTCTGACCATCGACTACGGCAATAAACTGGGCAAGACGATCATCTTTGCAAAGAATCACACCCATGCGGAGAAGATCCTCGCGGTTTTCAATAAAGAATACCCGCACCTTCCCGGCTTTGCCAAGGTCATTGATAACCACATGACTTACGCCCAGAGTGCGATTGATGAGTTTCTCCGATCCGGACAAGCTTCCGCAGATCGCCATTTCCGTGGACATGCTGGACACGGGCATCGACGTGCCGGAGATCCTCAACCTGGTGTTTTTCAAAAAGGTGATGAGTAAGGCGAAATTCTGGCAGATGATCGGGCGAGGCACCCGCCTGTGTCTGGGGCTGCTTGACGGTAAGGACAAGGACAAGTTCTACATCTTCGACTTCTGCGGCAACTTTGAGTTCTTTCGCATGAACAAGGGACGGCCCACCGCCAATATGATCGCCCTGCAAAGGTGCGATCTTCCATCTGAAGGCCCAAATTGCCTTCAAGTTGCAGGATTTGGCGTATCAGACAACGGATCTCATTGCCTTCCGCAAGACGCTGGTAGAGGACATGGTGCATAAGGTGCAGGAACTGAACAAAGAGAACTTTGCAGTGCGACAGCACCTGAAATATGTTGAGCGGTATGCCGAACCGGACAGCTACAATGCCCTGACCTATGAGGACACCCTGCTCATGGGGCAGGAGCTTGCACCGCTCATTACACCGGAAGAGGACGATGCCAGGCGCTGCGGTTCGATGCGCTGATGTATGGCATTGAGCTTGCCTATCTCGCCGGAAAGAAATACGCTAAAGCCCGCAGCGACCTGTTTAAAAAAGTTTCCGCTGTTGCATCTGTGGCGAACATCCCGGAAATTATGGTACAGGCTGAGCTGATCGACAAGATTTTGCATACAGACTATGTTGAGACTGCCGGAATCAATGAATTTGAGCATATCCGGGAGAAAATCTGCGAGACCTTATGAAGTATATCCCGCAAACCAGCGTGCGCTATGATACGAATTTTGATGACGAAATTCTGTCTGTGGACTGGAAAGAATCAGATTTGGAAAACGATGACCTTAAGAACTACAAGGCAAAAGCAGAATTCTATGTGCGGCAGCACATGGACAATGTGGTGATTGCCAAGCTCAAAAGCAATGTTCCCCTGACCGCGGAAGATGTACAGGCACTGGAGAAAATTCTTTGGAGTGAAGTCGGCACCAAAGCAGGACTATGAGGCCGAGTATGGGCAAAAAAGCCGCTGGGCGAATTTGTGCGGGAGATCGTCGGGCTTGATATGAATGCGGCAAAAAGAGGCTTTTGCGCAGTACCTGAACGATGCCAGCCTCGATAGCCGACAGATCTATTTCGTAAATCAGATCGTGGAGTACATCGTTCATAACGGCATGATGAAAGACCTGTCCGTTTTGCAGGAAGCGCCGTTTACCGACCACGGCAGCATCGTGGAGGTGTTCACAGATCTGTCTGTATGGGCAGGCATCCGACAGGCGATTGAGAAAAATCAACGCTAACGCGGTGGCGGCGTAGACGAAGTATATGATTTCGACAAAAGCTAACAATTTGAGATTTAATTAGAAAGGGGAGGCTGTCATTAGTATGCCTAACGAGAAAGCGGGAGGACATATTTCTCAACTAACGTTAAATAATGGAGACTCTCTAGAAATTGCAAAAATGATATTGTGGTGTTTGTTGGCCCTAATAACGCAGGGAAAAAGTCAATCGTTAAAGGAATCATCTATACGCTTTCAGAGCAAAAAAGCCAACTGTTGTAATCTCGGATATCAGTATTACAAAAAGCAAAGCGCCAATTTCCAAGGCGCTTGCTGAAATTACTACAGGCATAAACAACGGCAATCGTATTTCATATTATATTCTCGGTAAACACATGAATATATGGGCAGATTCGGATAAAGAATTTCCGACAGAACAGTACTATGGGGAGTACCGTGTTATTTTTTTGTTGCCAATCTTGATACATCAGCACGTCTAACAATATGCAATCCTCAGAAAGTATTACACGGCAAGAAAGCAAAGTGCATCCGATCCATTATGCTGCCTTCGATAGTAAATATCGTAGATGGCTTTCGGATAGTTTCAAAAAAGCTTTTGGCGTTGAAATAACACCGAACACGCAATATGGCTCTCGGATTCCGCTTTGTATTGGCAAACCAGTTCAGTTATCTGGAGAGTATGAGGATGAACAATCACGACTCGAAGAATATGCAAGTATTCTCGATACATATAAAAAGTGCAAAATCAAGGAGATGGTATAAAGAGTTTCACAGGAATCTATTGTATCTAATGCTTGACTATTACACATATTTGATTGATGAACCTGAATCTTTTTACATCCCCTTTTCAGGCAAGGATTATGGGGCAGATAATAGGACAAACCCTATCGGATCAGCAGCAGGCCTTCATTTCGACACATAGTGAGGAGATTATTACGGGCTTACTTTGAGGTTTGCCCTGAAAGGATAAAGATTGTCTGGATTACTCGAGAAAAAGATACCAATATGTTCTCAATTTCTCGGAAACCAGAAGTTTGAACAGGTATGGAATGACCCTCTTTTAAGATATTCAATATTATGGCAAGTCTGTTCCACAAATCAGTGGTTCTTTGTGAAAGTGACTCTGACTGTAAAATATATTCTATAATTGAGAGCCATATAAAAGCAACGGGCAGGGAAATACTCAGAGACCTTATTCATTCACTGTGTCCAAAAAACATCGCGGATGGCAAAATCATCGCTTTGCACTTCACTCTCTGAATATTGGTTCTATGCTAATTACTGATATTGACGTCTTAAATGATGAAACAGTCTTTAAGCGGATTATTGAATCATGTGGGGGAGATTATGGTCGCATTCAGACGGATTATAATACCATCATATCCAATCTTCATAGCAGTAAGGAAAAGAGTAAACCGGAGAGTTACAAAATCGGCAATTGATCTGGTCATAGACAGCAATGATAGCATGGATCTTACAAGTCGTGAATTAAGAGAGATTCGAGATATTATTTCGACGATATCAAAAGTGGGGAGGGACTTAAGCGTTCTGGTACGGCTGCGCTTCCGCCTGGAGATGCAACAAGTTCGTTCAAACAGATGGATGGGCTTCTTCGTTCGTATGGTATTTTTATTGTCCCAGTTGGAGAATTAGAATGCTTTATCAAGGAAGTGGGCGGACATGGTCCTGAATGGGCTAACGCTGTTTTTAGAAAAGTATCCAAACCTGGACGATGATGTGTATCGTCCCATTACCGAAATTTCATCGAATCAATGAACTTGTAACATACTCGCTATGATATTTATCTTATCGATTGTCATTCAAAACATACTCGGGTATGATTGAATCTTGCACCTCAAATTCGAATACAATAGAAAAATCAATTCAAATGCTGTCGCGTAAGAATCAAGCACGGTTACTGCTATTTCCAGTAACCGTGCTTATTTTTACATTTCCAATAACTTTTGCGCTCTTCGCTGCACTTGCCGCTCCACCATCCGCAACCTATTTTCGGGCAGGTTATAGCGGGAGTGCTTCTTGAACTTGAAGTTCAGCAGATGCCGCAGCTTCTCACGCAGCTCCGGCGTCAGTGCACGGCCTTGGCTGTGCCGAGAAAAATCATCGTACACGCTGGGGTACAACGTTTCGATATATTCCTCCAATGCGCAGCCTCGTCCGCCCAGGCGTCCGCGCCTGCAAAGTTAAAGAGGGAATTGCCATGGTCGAACAGGGGAGCGGGGGAGACGATGGTATTCGTCCGGTTATCGACCATCACGCCAAAGTTCCCGAAATGCCGATCCACATTGCAGATTACCGCATCAAACACCAGCATTTCGTTCAGTGCGTTGACAAACTCGACTCCCATCTTTTCTCATAATATGTCCTGACAGCCTCCATGCCGCCCTTAGAAACGAGATGGCCGATAGGGAGATAGGCATACTCTTTACTGGTAAAAAGCTCGCAGGTGGAGCAGAGAATGCCTTTCCAACAGGATAAGCCATAGTGGATCGCGTGAACGCCCATGGCGGCAGCGATCTGCGCGGCGTAAAAACTCAGAATATGGTTCGTTGCCGGTATTGGTCGCGCCCTCCGTGCCGCCCTTATAGAGATACACCTTACCGCCCGATGCGCCGCCAGCATTTGCGGAGCATTCCGTCGGTAGTAAACTCCGGGCTGGAGAGCAGGGAAGTGCGGACACTGCTGCCATAGCCGGTAAAGGCAAGCTCTGCCAGAACATTGCTGAATGGGTTGTCGTAGAGATTTACTTTGTCAAAATAAGTGGTGTCGCCGTCCTCAACGACCCAATAGCAATCGTTAAGGGATAGTCCTTTACAAACGCTGATAATAGCGAGCGGACGGTTGAGGTTTAAGCCGCATTTTGCCAAAAAGGCTATGGACATAGGCGCGATTCTTGGGGATCGTGCGGCGGCGCAGCCAACGGCTCAATCCGTCCGGTGTCAGCGTCAGATCAAGCGGCAGCAATGCCGCTTTTTTCTTCATTTGTCCAAAGAATTTGGATCTCCGGCTCACTGGTATTCGTTGTCGCGGAGAATTTAACGAGCGGTTCATCGAACTGCTTTTAGAATGTAATCCATAGTAAATCCTCCAAACGGTCATTTTATTATCATACCACACAAAGAGCTGTATTGAAAACAGAAAACTCTCATGTTTCCTTCGTCTATTATTCGCCTTTCTTCTCAGGGAGCTGTGTGAGGGCGTCCAATTCCCTCGTAGGTCAATTCACCGTTCACATAGCGGTTTCGTGCATTCTCCGTTTGTGCTTTCCAGATTTGAAATGCGGCATCTGTGTAAATGGCCGGAGTACGGCGAACACGCATATCATAGGTTTTTGATCCGCTGCCGGATGAGCTTTTAAGCCATCATCGGCAGCGATTTTTTTTCATGCTTCTCTTTGACTGCGAGTTCTTTGCAGCTTTTTCCGGTATCACCGACTGACCGATCACAATAAAGAGCTTTGGAAGAGAACGGGATAAAGTAACGATGACAATATTCACACTTTTTCAATTCAATTCCTTGCTCGACCATCTCCAGCAGTTCTGTCAGCAGCGTCGCACCCAAATCGTCCGAGCCCTCGATGCGGGCAAACCGGACAGACTTTGGTGGCGTCGAAATACGGTCTGCCACCAACACCGGATCAAAATTCTGCTCATCTACATACAGCTTTCGTTCCGCGCGCATCTTGAGGTCCAAACCGGCGATCGCTGTGGCAGCTTGAAAATCGCGGCTCATATAGAGCGCCAAACGCTGCTTGGCGCTCAACTTAGATTTGTCCGGCACGAAGAACGGCATCTGCAAAGGCGGAGAGTTCTTTTTGCAGCTTCTCAAAACCTTCCATGCGTTCATCAAGCACGTCTGCCAGCTTTTCTTCAAAGAGGGACTGCACAAAGCGTTCCCCAAGAAAGGGTGGATCGCGCTCAGCGCAGTTTTTGATCTCGGTAATGGCTTGATTTTCCATCATGGGCGTTGTTCGCATCAGTAATTTCGCCCGTAAAGAAGCGAAATCTGTGGACAAAAAGGCAATAAGGGTTGTCCCAAGACGATATTCCACGGGCTTGAAATCCGTTTCTACATATTCCTTTTTGGGGCCAAAACTCAAGCAATACAAGGCTCTCAAGGCTTCTCCTCCATTCGTGGACACAGCTCCGCATCGTGTGTGGTAAATCATTTTTCACATGAATAGTTTACCACATATTGAAATCTCCGTCAACGCTTGCTATCATTTTTGTGGAAGTTTAAATTTAGCACAAACAATCTTCCACAAAATTGAATGACCGCCGGAGCGTTTCTCTTTCGGGGAAGCAGGCCATGACCGTCTGATGATGCGAGCGTGCCAAGAATTAGAAATCGAGTTTCCGTCAGGCAGGAAACCGCTTCCGGGAAAACGGCAACAAGTTCACCGGTCTCTCCGCATAGTTTCAAGGAAAGGGGGGAGCAGGATGGCAAGCAGGCCGGAGCTTTTACAATATCAAGCGGCAGACGAGATTGGGCAGGACTTTTTTCTCACCTATCAGCGAGCCGTCCTGCTCGCCTTACAGCGGCAAGGAGTTCCTTAACGAAATGCAGTGTAGGAACTGCGTACAAAAGTTAGAAGAACAGACAAGAAATACTGAAAAATCGAAATCTGTAAAGGAATAGTGCCTTTCAGTATTCGCACAATTGCAAAGGCACATTCTGTATCGTATGATACCACGAAAAGGAGGAGTTTTTATGTTACAAGTAGCAGCGTATTGCCGTGTATCCACGGATAAGGAAGATCAGGCGAACTCGTTTGAAGCGCAGCAGCGGTATTTCCGCGAGTACATCCAGCGCCAACCGGATTGGGTCTTGCAAGGCATCTATGCTGACGAGGGCATCTCCGGCACATCGACCAACAAGCGCGTGGAGTTCAACAAAATGCTCCATGCGGCGGAGCTGGGACAGATCGACCTGATCGTGACCAAGGAGGTCAGCCGTTTTACCCGCAACACGGTGGACGCGCTGCAAATCACCCGCGAGCTGCGGCGGCGCGGCGTCGGCGTGCTGTTTCTCAATGACAGCCTGGATACCCGAACCAACGATGGGGAACTGCGGCTGACGATCATGAGTTCCTTCGCACAGGACGAAAGCCGAAGGACCTCTGAACGCTCCAAATGGGGGCAGATGCGCAGCATGGAAAAGGGCGTCGTTTTTGGCGGCTCGCTGCTGGGTTACGACGTGATTGGCGGCAAAATAACCGTCAACCGGAGGGCGCAGAAGTTGTCCGGCTCATCTTCCATAAGTACCTGCAAGAGCGCAAAGGGTGCAGCGCCATCGCGCGGGAGCTGCGGGAGGCCGGTATTCTCAGCAGCAAGGGCAACTGCCTTTGGTCGTCGGCCACCGTGACTAAGATCCTAAAGAATGAAAAATACTGCGGTGACCTAATCCAGAAAAAAAGACCTACACGCCGGACTATCTGACGCACGAAAAAGAAGTACAACCACGGCAAGGAACCGCTGGTAGAACTAAAAGATCACCACGAGTCCATCATCGACCGCGAAACGTGGCAGGCGGTGCAACAGGGCTTTGTCCCCCGCCTGGCCGTGCAAATGCTGCCCGCAAATGGAATTCCATATTGCTGGACGGACTGGAAAAATACCATGCCAAATTGGGGGGGCCATGACGCTTCCTCTGTGCCGATGTCGGTCAGCAGGCCCTTGAGCTCGGGGTAGGGCATGGAGTAGCGCTGGGAGAGGTAGCGCAGCGACGCGCCGAGCTCGCCGTCCGGGCCGCCGTACTGCGAGATGATCGCCGCGGCAAGCCGTGGATTCGGGTTCTTGATCTTGACGGGGTACTGTAACTTTTTCTCATATACAAACATTACTTTTCTCCCTCCAGATCCCACGGCCACGGATCATTCAGCCACTTGAAGCTGCCGGGCGTCACGTCCGTCTGCAAAATCGGGCCGTACTGCTTTTCATAGGCCTCGCGCCCCTCGCGGCCGAGCTTGATATACGACCAGTAGAGGTTCAGAACCTCGGTGTCCTCCGGGTGTGTGGTGAGATAAAGCCCCAGCTCGTCGATGGCAAAATCGAGCGCCATCAGCTCTGAGAGCGCCGTATTGACGGCGGGGAACTTCGTCTTCATCTGCGCGTGAAAGGGTAGGTTCAGCCCCGGAAACAGCGTACCGGCCTTGAGCGCGTCCTGCTGGGAATAGCGCTCGGGGTCGTTTCTGCACGGGGACATAGGGAAAAGCCAGCGGCGCGCAGCAGCCGTTCGGCAGTGTGCCCACGCCGGACTCGGCGCGCATGGCTCTGTTGTCGTCCAAAGAAGTCTCCTCCTTGCAAAGAAATCGGGCATCCGCCCACACCATCCTATGCAGCGGGAGAAAAAAGGGAAGCGGGGCTTTTCTTTTTGTTCAAAGTCCTGTATAATGAAAAGCACATAAGGCCGCGCCGCGGGGCATACATTGTTCCGGGGTGAGGGGTATTTTGTTTATCGTTTTCGGAAAAAAGGCGTTTTACGCCATATTCGCGCTGCTGCTCGTGCTGACGGCGGCGACCGTCAGCATGCTTCTGCCGCCGGAGGCGGTGGAGACGAGCGTGTCGGCGCCGACAGGGAAGACCGTCTGGGTCATCGACGCAGGGCACGGTGGGGAGGACGGCGGGGCCGTCGCCGCCGACGGCAGCAAGGAAAGCGACATGAACCTCGCCATCGCGCAGCGGCTCGACGCGCTGCTCGTTTTTCTCGGCGAGGAGACGCGCATGACGCGCACAGAGGATATCTCCATCCACGATGCCAGTGCGTCCACGCTGCGGGAAAAGAAGCGCTCCGACCTCGAAAACCGCGTGGGACTGGTCAACAGCACGCAAGGTGCTATCCTTGTCAGCATCCACCAGAACAGTCTTCCGTCATCCAAGCAGACGCACGGCGCGCAGGTGTTTTACGGCAAAAAAGAGGGGAGTGCCGAGGTCGCGAATGCGGTGCAGCTCGCGCTGAATCAGACTGTCAATGCGGGCAATGAGAAGACAGAGAAGGCCATCGACGCGTCGATCTTCCTGATGAAAAACGTCACCGCGCCTGCAATCCTGATCGAGTGCGGATTTTTGAGCAATGAAAACGAAACGGCGCTTTTGAAAAGTGGCGAATATCAGCAAAGACTGGCCGTTGTGATCGCGTCCGGTCTTTTACAGCAGTAGCAGTAAAGCAAAAGAGGTTTACAATATGGCAAAGGCAAAAAGTGTATTTTTCTGCACGGAGTGCGGCAACGAAACGCCCAAATGGGCGGGCCGCTGCCCGAGCTGCGGCGCATGGAACACGCTCGTCGAGCAGGCCGTCGGCGACGGTGCAAAGGCAAAAACGGGCGGCCGCAGCCGCGCGCTGCGCGCCAAGGCGCACCCGATCGCAGAGCTCGACACGGCGCAGGAGATCCGTTTTCCCACCGGCATGGGCGAGCTTGACCGCGTGCTTGGCGGCGGCGCTGTGCAGGGTTCGCTCGTGCTCGTCGGCGGCGCACCGGGCATCGGCAAATCGACGCTGATGCTGCAGATCTGCGGAAAGCTGAGTGAAAACGCGAAAATTCTGTACGTTTCCGGCGAGGAATCGCCGCGTCAGCTCAAGCTGCGCGCCGACCGTCTCGGCGTGCAGTCGGACAACCTGTACGTGCTGTCCGAGACCTGCCTCGGTGATGTGCTGGAATCCGTCGAAGAAGAAAAGCCCGACGTTTTGATCGTCGACTCCATCCAGACGCTCTATCAGGACTCGCTCGAATCGCCCGCGGGCAGCGTGGCGCAGGTGCGCGCCTGCACGCTGGAGCTGATGCAGCTGGCCAAAGGGGAGGGCATCACCGTCTTTGTCATCGGGCACGTCAACAAAGAGGGTTCTATTGCGGGCCCGAAGGTGTTGGAGCACATGGTCGACTGCGTTTTATATTTCGAGGGTGAGGCGCACATGAGCTATCGCATCCTGCGCGCGGCGAAAAACCGCTTCGGCGCGACGAACGAGATCGGCGTATTCGAGATGCGCAGCGAAGGCCTTGTCGAAGTGCCGAACCCGTCGGAAATGCTGCTTTCGGGACGACCTGACGATGCGCCCGGCACGTGCGTGACCTGCGTGATGGAAGGCCAGCGCCCGGTGCTGGCCGAGGTGCAGGCATTGCTTGCGCCCGCGGCGCAGTCAGTCTCGCGGCGGACAAGCAACGGCTTTGACTACAACCGCGCCGCCATGCTGATGGCGGTGCTCGAAAAGCGCGGCGCGCTCAAGGTGTCCGGCTGTGACGCGTTCTTGAACGTCATCGGCGGATTGAGCGTGGACGAGCCCGCAGCAGACCTTGCCGCCGTGCTGGCGCTCGCGTCGAGTTATCTCGACAAGCCCATCGGCAATCACGTCGCCGCCATCGGCGAGGTCGGCCTGACCGGCGAGCTTCGCAGCGTGAACCATTTGAGCGAGCGGCTCAGCGAGGTGCACCGTCTGGGCTTTGAAACATGCATCATCCCGAAGCAGCGCAAGGATCAGATCCGCGCGCCGCAGGGGCTCGCACTGATCGAAGCGCGCAACATCGCCGAAGCGCTGCGCGCCATTGTGCAGGCGTAAACGCCGATGCGCCGATTGTAAAGCAGTTTCTATAATCTATAATATAGCAGCAAAACCGGCAGCGTTTTCACACTGCCGGACCCATAGAATCCCATGATCCTGACAAAGGAGGTTTTTGTCGCCAGCCACGCCAAAACGCTCATTTCCGCAAGAATATGCTTTTCCGCTCCCCTCAATTGAACAAAATTTTTATTTTGTTCAATTGAGTATAGACTTCAAAATGCCCCTCTCCATCGGCTCCTTTATTGAAAACCGCCGTACAGCCGATCAACGGCATGTGCGCTGTGCATCCCGTTCAAAGGATCAATCTCTGCGCAGCTTTGCTCTGCGTCGCGTTTGAACTGCCAACAACGCTCACAGATCAAAGCTGCTGAATTTTTCTTTGCCGACATACCGACATTTTGAAATTCAATTTTGGAGTATCTCTCCGTATTATTTTTGTTGTAACGAATGAGCTCGCGTGAAAATGCGGCTTACTTTATATTATGAACGACTACCGCTTGGAATCGCCGCCGATTTTGCGCGATTTTCTATCCTACCACGAGACCATCAAAGCCCACTCGCAGAAAACGGTCGATGAATATTTCCTCGACCTGCGCAACTTTTTCCGCTATTTGAAGCAGTCGCGCGATCCGTCGCTGCGCGGCCTCCCTCTCAATGAAATTTCCATCATGGACGTCGATCTTGACTTTGTGAAAAAAGTAACATTGACCGATATTTACGCCTACATGACCTATCTGAGCCGTGACCGCGTGCTGCATCAAAACAGCGACGTGTCCGACTACGGCCTGAATGCCGCGTCCAGAGCGCGAAAAATCGCGACGATTCGGTCTTTTTACAACTATTTGGTCAATAAAGCGCACCTTTTGGACACGAATCCCTGCAAGGACCTCGATTCCCCCAAGATCAAAAAGTCGCTGCCGAAGTACCTGACGCTCGACGAGAGCGTGCAGCTTTTGCAGTCCGTCGACGGGCAGAACCGCGAGCGCGACTACTGCATCCTGACGATCTTTCTGAACTGCGGGCTGCGCATTTCCGAGCTCTGCGGCCTTGATTTGCAGGACATTCAGGACGACGCGCTGCGCGTGCTCGGCAAGGGCAACAAGGTGCGCATCGTCTACTTAAACGACGCCTGCAAGGACGCGCTCAAGAGCTACCTCGCCGTCCGCCGCCCCATCTCCGGCCGCGACCACAATGCCCTCTTCCTCTCGTCGCGCAACGAGCGCATCAGCCGCTCGAGCGTCCACGCGCTCGTCAAAAAGCACCTGAGCGCCGCGGGGCTCGACGCTTCAGAATACTCCTCGCACAAGCTGCGCCACACGGCGGCAACGCTCATGCTGCAAAACGGCGTGGACGTCAAAGCCGTGCAGGAGGTGCTCGGGCATGAGCATCTCAATACGACCGAGATCTACACACACATTGATAACGACGCGCTGCGCGTTGCTGCAAAGGCAAATCCTTGTCGCATGTAAAGATGAAAAAGAACGAGGATTAAAATTGACTTTCCCGGCTTCATCCGATATACTTAACAGTTGATGAAATGTATTTTTCAAGGAGGGTTTCCATGAATACAAAAGAGCTTTCCCCCATCTGCCGGCAGGTGCGGCGCGACATCATCACGATGACCGCCAACGCCGGCAGCGGTCACCCCGGCGGCTCGCTGTCCGCGGTGGAGCTGATGACCAGCGTTTTCTTCAATCACATGCGCGTTGACCCCAAGAACCCGCACGATCCCGACCGCGACCGCTTCGTGCTCTCCAAGGGCCACGCGGCGCCCTGCTATTATGCGGTCCTCGCCGCCAAGGGCTTCATCTCCCGCGACGAGTACGCGAACTTCCGTCAGCTCCACTCCATCCTGCAGGGCCACCCCGACGCCAAGAAGGTCCCGGGCGTGGACGCCTCCACCGGTTCGCTCGGTCAGGGCGTGTCCATCGCCGTCGGCATGGCGCTCGGCGCCAAGCACCTCGGCAAGGATACGAAGGTCTTGCCCTCGTCGGCGACGGCGAGAGTCAGGAGGGGCAGATCTGGGAGGCTTACATGGCCGCCGCCCACTATAAGCTGGACAACCTCACCGTCATCATCGACAACAACGGTCTGCAGATCGACGGCTCGAACGATCAGGTCATGAGCCTCGGCGACCTCGGCGCAAAGCTGCGCGCGTTCGGCTTTGACCTTGTGGAGCTGCCGGACGGCAACGATCTCGACGCGGTGGAGGCCGCACTCTCCGAAGCCGACGATGCCCGGCAAGCCCAAGGCGATCCTCGCCCACACCGTCAAGGGCAAGGGCGTTTCGTTCATGGAAAATCAGGTCGGCTGGCACGGCAAGGCGCCCAACGCCGAGCAGCGCGATCAGGCTTTGAAGGAATTGGAGGGTTAACGAACATGGCTGATAAAATTGCAACCCGCCAGGCTTACGGCGAAGCGCTGATCGAGCTGGTGGAAAAGAACGATAAGGTCGTCGTGCTCGACGCCGACCTTGCCAACGCGACCCAGACCTGCAAGGTCGCCAAGGCGCACCCCGAGAAATTCTACAACTTCGGCATTGCCGAGGCCAACATGGTCGACATCGCCGCCGGTATGTCCACGATGGGCCTCATCCCCTACTGCTCTTCGTTTGCGATGTTTGCGGCCGGCCGCGCCTATGAGCAGATTCGCAACTCCATCGCCTATCCCCACTTCAATGTCAAAATCTGCGCCACCCACGCGGGCGTCAGCGTCGGCGAGGACGGCGGCAGCCACCAGTGCATCGAGGACCTTGCGCTCATGCGCGTCATCCCCGGCATGACGGTCATCTGCCCCGCCGACGCGAACGAGGCCAAGGCCGCGACCATGGCGATCGCCGAGATGAACGGCCCCGTCTATATGCGCCTTGCCCGCCTCGCCACCCCCGTTTTCGAGGGCGACATGGTCAAGCCCTTTGAGATCGGCAAGGCCAACGTCCTGCGCGAGGGCAAGGATGTCGCGATCTTCGCGACGGGCCTGATGGTCAGCGAATCCCTCGCCGCCGCGGAGAAGCTCGCCAAGGACGGCATCGACGCCGCCGTCATCAACGTCCACACCATCAAGCCCATCGACGCTGCGTGCGTCACCGAATGGGCTGAAAAGTGCGGCAAGGTCATCACCGTCGAGGAGCACAGCGTCATCGGCGGTCTGGGCGACGCCGTGGCCGACGTCCTGATGGGCAAGGTGAACTGCAAGTTCCACAAGATCGGCGTGAACGACCGCTTCGGCCAGTCCGGCAAGGCGGCGGACGTGCTGCGCGAATACGGCCTGACGGCCGATCAGATCGCCGAGACCGTCAAGGCGAACATCTGATGAACACCGCGCCCGAGTGCGTCGACATGACGGAATCGCTGCGCCGCGGCGCAGGCCGCCTGCTTTATAACGGAGATGAAGGCTCTCTCGTCCTCAGCACGGACGGAACGTTTCTGCTGAGCGACATACAGGACGGCGCGCTTCTGTGCGAAAAGATTCGCACGCTTTGCCCCTGCCGCTCCCAAGCTGTTCACCGTCAAAAGCGACGATGCCGCAGCAGCGCTGATGCGGGAATTCTCCCTGCACGATTCCATGCGCTGCACGCAGTGGGTCTATGAAAAGGGCGAGCCGCCCTGCCCCGTCACGGCGGACATCCGCCCGCTGACGCAGGAGCACGCGGCGCTGGCCGCGTCCGTCTATCACGACGGCGACGGTGCGTACATCCGCGACCGCATCGAACACGGCGCACTCTTCGGCGTATTTGAGAGCGATGCCCTCGCAGGCTTCGCCGGTTTTCATGACGACGGCAGCATGGGCATGCTCGAAATTCTACCGCCGTTCTGCCGCCGCGGGTATGCCGCGCAGCTGGAAGCATTTCTGATCGCCGCAGCGCTGAAGGAGGGCCGCACGCCCTACTGCCACGTGGTCGACGGAAACGAAGCGTCGCTGCATTTGCAGCGGAAAATGGGCCTCACCTGCACCCGCCTTCCCGCGATCTGGGTCAATTAAGCAAAGAAAGGAGACAAAGCGAATCGGTTTTGTCTCCTTTTTTCAAAATATCGCAAATCCTCTTGCAAAATCAAATTTCTGTGTTACAATACAATTAGTTCCAAACGTACCAAACATTTGAAATAACTTTTTATCAAAGGAGAAGATATTATGCCGCTCGTAACATCTACTGAAATGTTCAAAAAAGCCTATGACGGCGGATACGCCATCGGCGCGTTCAACGTCAACAACATGGAGATCGTGCAGGGTATCACCGAGGCCTGCCAGGAAGAGCACGCGCCCGTGATCCTGCAGGTCAGCAAGGGCGCCCGCGCCTACGCGAACCACACCTACCTCGTCAAGCTCGTGGAAGCTGCTGTCGAGTGCTGCCCCGATATCCCCATCGTGCTGCACCTTGACCACGGCCCGGACTTCGAGACCTGCAAGTCCTGCATCGACGGCGGCTTCACCTCCGTCATGATCGACGCCTCCTCCAAGCCCTTTGCCGAAAATATCGAGATCACGAAGAAGGTCGTCGAGTACGCACATGACCACGGCGTCGTGGTCGAGGCCGAGCTCGGCACCCTCGCCGGTATCGAGGACGAGGTCAAGGTCGCCGCGCACGAGGCGTCCTACACCCATCCCGAAGAAGTCGAGGAATTCGTCTCCAAGACCGGCTGCGACTCCCTTGCCATCGCCATTGGTACCTCTCACGGCGCTTACAAGTTCAAGCCCGAGCAGTGCACCGTCAATGAGCAGGGCATCCTCGTCCCGCCCCCGCTGCGCTTCGATGTGCTGAAGGAAGTCTCCAAGCGTCTGCCCGGCTTCCCCATCGTGCTGCACGGCTCCTCCTCCGTCCCGCAGGAGTATGTCAAGATGATCAACGAGCACGGCGGCAAGATGCCCAACGCATCGGCGTGCCCGAGGATCAGCTGCGCGAGGCCGCAAAGCTCTCCGTCTGCAAGATCAACATCGACTCCGACCTGCGCCTTGCCATGACCGGCACCGTGCGCGCCTTCCTCGATGAACATCCCGACAAGTTTGACCCGCGCGAGTATCTCAAGCCCGCCCGCGCCAACATCAAGGAGCTCGTCCGCCACAAGCTCGTCGATGTGCTCGGCTGCGCTGGCAAGGCCTAAGTGATAAGGAGAACTGCTATGAGTGAATTGAAAGGCGCGTGCATCATCGGCCAGTCCGGCGGCCCGACCTCCGTCATCAACGCGAGCGCTTACGGCGTCATCCGCACGGCGCTCGATTCCGGCTGCATCACGAATGTCTACGGCGCAGAGCACGGTATCAAGGGCGTGCTTGAAGACCGCCTGTTCGACATGAGTCAGGAAGACCCGAAGGAGCTGGAGCTTTTAAAGTACACCCCCTCCTCCGCCCTCGGCTCCTGCCGCTACAAGATGAAGGACCCCGACGAGGACGACACCGATTACAAGCGCATCCTTGAGGTATTCAAAAAGCACGACGTCCGCTATTTCTTCTACAACGGCGGAAATGACTCGATGGATACCTGCAATAAGATCAGCAAGTACATGCAGAAGGTCGGCTACGAGTGCCGCGTCATGGGCGTGCCCAAGACGATCGACAACGACCTTTATGGCACCGACCACTGCCCCGGCTACGCCAGCGCCGCCAAGTACATCGCGACGAGCCTGATGGAGGTCTATCAGGACGCGCACGTCTACGACACGGGCATGATCTGCATTGTCGAGATCATGGGCCGCCACGCCGGTTGGCTGACTGCCGCCGCCGCGCTCGCGACGAAGTACGGCGCGGGTCCCGACCTCATCTACCTGCCCGAGACTGATTTCGACATGGACACGTTCCTTGCCGACGTCGAGCGCATCTACAAGGAGACCGGCAGCTGTATGGTCGCCGTATCCGAGGGCATCCACTATGCCGATGGCAGCTTTGTCTCCGAGGCCAAGACCAGCGCGACGGACGGCTTCGGCCACGCGCAGCTCGGCGGCCTCGCCGCGCTGCTGGCGAGCATCGTGAAGGAAAAGACCGGCGCGAAGGTGCGCGGCATTGAGCTGTCGTTGCTCCAGCGCTGCGGCGCACACCTCGCAAGCGAGACCGATATCGAAGAGGCCGTCATGGCCGGTCGTGCCGCGGTGGAGAACGCCGTCGCCGGCATCACCGACAAGATGGTCGCCTTTGAGCGTGAGACTGTGGACGGCCACTACGTTTGCAAGACGAAGCTGCTGCCGCTCACCGAGGTCGCAAACTTCGAGAAGAAGATCCCCGCTCGAGTGGATCAACGATTCTCACAACGGCGTCAAGCAGGAGTTCATCGACTATGTCCTCCCCCTCATCCAGGGCGAGCCCAAGCTCCCGAAGGAGGACTCCCTCCCCCGTTTCGCCAAACTCAAAAAAAGTGCTGGCCAAGTAAATTTTTCAGTAAAAAGGAACCGATTCTTTCGAATCGGTTCCTTTTTTTATATCATTCCGGTCAGTCCTCTGCAAACCACTCGCCGAGAATATCTGTGGTAAGCGGCAGCGTCGTTTCCTTCGTGCCGCTTTCCGTGTAGAGCGTCAGCGTAACGGTATTGTCCTGTGCGTGATAGGTCTCCGCCCGCGCGGTCACGCCGAGGGGCGCACTCAGGCGCGCAAGCTGCGCGTCCGCCTTATCCCAGTCGACCTCACTGCGCTGAGAGCCCCCCCTCCGCGGCGTTCCAACGGTAGACAAAAACACACGACATGCCGTCGCCAAAGGTGCTGCGCGTAATGAGTTCGCTGCGCCCATCTCCCGTGAGATCAAGCGGCCACGCGCCGTCGCCCTCCGCCGCATCATCAAAGTCATAGCCAAAGGTCCTGCCCGCATAGACGAAGCCCTGCTCCGTCAGCGCATAGAAGTCACAAACTGTCATAACTATGCCTTGGATCGTTTCAAGCTCGAAGCCCGGAAAGCCGAGCACATCGTCCCGTGCGGTGAGGGAGACTTTTTCGGCAGCGTTGCCATTCCCGATCCAAGTGCCGCGATTCACGCCGAACGGTATGTCGATCTCCGCACCGTCCGCGCCAAAGAGCGCGTAGCGCGCATAGCCAGCCTCATCCGGCTCGTAGACCCTCAGCGTGACGGTCTGACCGCCGGCCTCCTCGGTCTGCGTGAGCAGCGCGGTGGGCGCGTCAGCCCCCTCCGGCGGCAATTCCTCTATAATGGGCTGCGGGGTGCGGCTTGCTAAGATGATGCTGACAAGCGCCGCTGCCACCAGCAGCGGCAGCGCGATCTTTCGGCTCATATCCTCTTCCTCCTGTTATCCTTCTTATAGAACAGCATAACAGCGGGCAGCGGAAATGACAAGTTACAAAGTGATGACATTCCAGTTACAGGAATGTAACAAAGCGAGAGGAACCTCCTCTCGCTTTGTTTCTTTACAGGATGATACAGATGAGACCGCCCGTGCCCTCGTTGATGATGCGCTCAAGCGTCTGGCGGAGCTTGAGGCGCGCGTCGTCCGGCATGTGCTTGAGCTTTGCCTGCAAGTCTTCGTTCACGATCTCGTGGAAGCTGCGGCCGAAGATGTTGGACTGCCAGATCTTCGTCGTGTCGCCCTCGAACTCCTGCAAGAGGTAGTTGACCATGTCTTCGCTCTGCTTTTCATTGCCGACGATGGGCGAAACCGTCGTTTCGATGTCGGCGCGGATGATATGCAGGCTCGGCGCGCTCGCCTTGAGCCGCACACCGTAGCGCCCGCCCTGCTTCATGATCTCCGGCTCCCTCCAAGTTCAGCTCGTCGACCGTCGGCACAACGATACCGTAGCCTCTCTCGCGCGCATCGGACACCGCCTGCGCCACCTTGTCGTACTCCGCCTTGACCGACGAGAGCTCAGTGAGAAGGCTCAGCAGATCGCCGTCATCCTTCACATCGAAGCCCGACTGCTCGCTCAGCGTCCGGTAGAACAGTGCGCGCGGGAGCTGCAATTCCGCCGCGGCGACGCCCGTGCCGAGCTGAATGGACGTGATGCGCGCGCTGCTGACGCTCTCGCAGCCGCCGATGGCGCTGATCGCGCCCTGCACCTCTCGGATACAGTGGAGGCTGCCTGTGTTCTCGCGGATGGCCTGATAGAGGCCGCTTTTGATCGGGTGATCGTCGGCAAGCGCCTCGACCCACGGCGGGATGAAGAGGTCCAGCTCGCAGAGCGGGAACTCGTAAAGGATGGCCTTGAGAATCATTCCCACTGCGTTGTCGTCGAGCGTCAGGCAGTTGACGGGCAGACATGTCACGCCATAGCGTGAAGCGATATCCCTTGCCATTGCCTGCACGCGATCGCTTTCCGGCTCTGTCGCGTTGAGCAGGACGAGGAAGGGCTTGCCGATCTCCTGTAATTCGCGGATGACGCGGCCCTCGGCCTCTATGTAGTCCTCGCGCGGGATATCGGTGATACTGCCGTCGGTCGTCACAACGACGCCGATGGTCGAATGCTCGCGGATGACGCGCGTTGTGCCAAGCTCCGCCGCCTCGCTCATCGTCACCTCGTGGTCGAGCCACGGCGTCGAGACCATGCGGGGGTTCTCGCCCTCCATCTGCCCCGTCGCGCCGGGGATCATGTAGCCCACGCAGTCGATGAGCCGAACCGAGCAGCTGCTTCCCTCGTCAAGCGCGATGTCCACCGCCTCTTCCGGCACGAACTTCGGCTCCGCCGTCATCACCATGCGGCCGCTGCCGCTCTGCGGCAGCTCATCCTTCGCCCGCTCGCGGCGGTAGACATTGTCGATATTCGGGATGACCTGCGTCTCCATGAAGCGCTTGATGAACGTCGACTTGCCCGCGCGCACGGGGCCGACGACGCCGATGTAGATGTCCCCCGCCGTGCGGGTCGAAATATCCTGATAGATCTCCGTATTCATGCTCATACCCTCTTCCTCCGTTCCTCAGCGCCTGCGCGGGATCAGCAGCAGCTTTCCGATCACCGCGGCGGATTCCTCCTTGAGCTCGTTGGCCGCGAGGATGGCCTCGACCGTTGTGCGGTACAGCTTGGCAATATCCCACAGCCGCTCGCCCTGCTTCATCGCGCGGAGCACGAGCGAGGGGACGTTCTCGTCCTTTTTCCCGCACTCCTCGGCCTCAAGCGACTGAAGACAAGGATAACGCGGCGTTTCCGCCACGCTGACGGCAAACGTTACGGGGAAGCGCAGCTCCACGCCGTCCGCGCCGACGGACGCGGCGATCTCGCCCGCGTATATGTCCTGCACCCGCGCCTGTCCGTTGCCCGGAAGGTCGGTCTCGAGCAGCACCTCGCTCCGCCGCTCGGAGAGCAGCGGCACGGCGTTTTCGTCGAGATACAGCACGCGCAGATTCGCCGTCGCGCGCAGCGACGCGCTCTCTCCCCCGCCGCTCACGCCCGCGCTGCTGAAGATCACGTCCGTCGCCAGCACCGTCTGCACCTCGGCCCCGGTCTCGATCTTTTCGCGCACGAGCTGCTCGCGCAGCACCAGCGCCGCGCTGTCGCACAGCTCGACCGTCTCCGTCTTCGCGGTCAGGTCGTAGGCCGTGCTGTAAAGGTCCGCCACACAGCAAACGCTTTTCACCTCGCGCACCGCTGTGAACGCGCTGATGTAGAGCCGCAGCGAGATGGCGCGGTTGTTGTCCGGCTCGCTCTCGCTGCCGACATGGATCTCCGCGCCTGTCAGGCGCAGCGACGCGCGCACCGTCGTCTCGCCCTCCTCTTCGGCAAGTCCGTCTAGGATCTGCGAAAACGGCAATTCACTGCTCATCGACGCAAGATTCCCGCTCTCATCCAAGTAGATGGCATCCAGCCGCGCGACGCCCTTGAGCACGATCTTGTTGCCGATCGACTTGCAGTCAGTCACGCGCAGCGCGCACTTTGTGCGTAAAAGCTCCTGAATGGGCTCCTTCGTGCCCGAAAGCAGCACTTCATCGGAAAATGTGAAGTCCTTTTCCCGAATGGCGCGGATAATACCGATGTCCTTTTTCTCGCACAGCGTTTCGATCTTGTAGGCTTCCTGCTCCTTCACGCCGCTGCACACGCTCAGCGACGCGGGCACGTAGGGCGTAAGCGTCAGCTCCACGTTTACGCGCGTGAACACCTTACGCGGATTGAGCATGCGCACTTCGCACGAGCAGAGCCGGCCGTCGAGGCAGCTGTCCGCGCTGCCGCTCAGCGCGCGCCCCTCGATCGTCTCGTCGAGCGGCAGCGTGTATTCAAACGACTTCATCCCCTGCGCGTCCTCGGCCACGTACAAAAGCGTCATGCGGACCGTGCCCGACACCTGCGCTTTTCCGTCTGCGATCTCACGGCTGCGCAGGAAAAGGCACCCGCTCGCATCCACGATGCGGGCGATGTCCGGCAGATAGTCCGGCACGATGGTCTCCGTTGTCTCCTCGCGGTTCTCGCTGAGCTGCGGTAACGCCTGATAACAGGCAAACTTCTCCTTTTTCAATTCCAGTTCCATTGCAGTCCCTCTCCTTCGGCTAAGTGGTTACTGCACTCTATGCACTGTGGACGCGCGTTATGCTTCCTCCCGGACGCCAAATACGCGCCGCAGCAGCGACGAGAGGACCTTGGGTGACTTCCAAACGACAATTTTCATGCTTTTCCCTCCCAATATTCATACCCTTTTCAACCGATGTTAGAATCTGCGCAGGCAGCCGATGCCGCAAAAGATGAGAAGAAACGCGACCAGAAACATCAGCGCCCCCACCGGAAAAACAGCCGCGATGAAAATACCGAGCCCCAGCGCCAGCGCGCAAACACCCACGCAGTGCCACGGGCCGAACAGCGGCGGTCCCGGCGGGCGCGGCGGCGGATTCGAATACATGCTTTTCCCCTCCTCTCCCGGCGTTCGCCTGCTCCATTCTATACAAAAGCGGCCGCCGCGTTCCTGCTTTATCGTGACAAAGCGTCGAACTTCGTCATGTTGTCCTTTGTAATACTTGACATTCTCTCATCTTTATGTAATATTAAGAACAACTTCACTTGATCGCGGCTCTGCGAGCGTGTTCCGCACTGACCGCAACGGAAAGGACGGCACACCCATGCAGGAAATGAGCAGAAGAAATCAGCACTTTACCGACTCCGTCATTCGCAGAATGACGCGTATCTCCAACGAATGCGGCGCGATCAACTTAGCGCAGGGCTTCCCCGATTTTGACCCGCCCAAGGAGATGATGGACCGCCTCGAGGTCGTGAGCCACGAAGGCCCCCATCAGTACCCCATCACGATGGGTGCGCCGAATTTCCGCCAGGCCATCGCGCGCAAATGCGGTCACTTCATGGGCCGCACCATCGACCCCGAGACCGAGATCGTCGCGACCATCGGCTCGACCGAAGCGATGGTCGACACGCTCTTCGCCCTGACGAATCCGGGCGACCGCGTCGTGATGTTCTCCCCGTTCTTCGAAAACTACCGCGCACAGGTCATCATGGCCGACTGCGAGCCGGTCTTTGTCCCTCTGAATCCGCCGACGTTCTCCTTTGACCCGAACGTGCTCGAAGATGCGTTCCGCGGCGGTGCGAAGGCCATCATCATCTGCAATCCCTCGAACCCGAGCGGCAAGGTCTTCACCGAGGAAGAGCTCAAGACCATCGCCGACCTCTGCATCCGCTACGACGTTTACGCCATCATGGACGAGGTCTATGAGCACATCATCTACGACGGCCGCAAGCACGTCTACATGAACAGCATCCCCGGCATGTGGGAGCGCACGGTCTCCTGCTCGTCGCTCTCCAAGACCTACTCCGTCACCGGCTGGAGACTCGGCTATGCCATCGCGCCGGAGAACATCATGGCGCGCATCCGCCAGTACCACGACTTCAACGCCGTCGGCTGCCCGTCGCCTCTGATGGAGGCCGCCGTCGTCGGCCTCAACATGCCGCTGAGCTACTATGACGAGTTCGGCGCGCACTACGCGCACATGAAAAAGATCTTCACCGAGGGCATGCGCGACATCGGCATCCCCTTCACCGATCCCGAGGGCACGTACTTCGTGCTGGCCGACATCTCCCCGTACCTCAAGAAGGGCCAGAGCGACGTCGACTTCTGCGAGCAACTGGCGAGAAAAGCCGGCGTCGGCGCCGTGCCGGGCAGCTCGTTCTTCAATGAACCGATCAACAATATTGTGCGTCTGCACTTCGCGAAGAAGGATGAGACTCTGTACGCTGCGCTGGATCGGCTGAATCATATCAAGGATATGATGTGAGTTTTCCGCACTTCATGCGGAAGGAATGTTCCCCACACTGTGTGGGGACGCGACAAAGGGGGGCTATTCTCTTTCCTCGGAAAGAGAATAGCCCCCCTTACACCCCCCAAGAGAAAGGGCTTTGATTGGCAGTTTCGGGCTTGAACGACTTTTATGCCTCCGGAATGGGAATGCCCGCGCGCGGCGTTGCCGCGTTAGAACTGCAAGACGATTTGCCTCTGCTTCTATTATCCGCTGCCGCTCTGCTGATCTTGTAGAAGTGCAGACTAATTTCCGTCTACCGCGGCACTCCTCAATGCGGCGAGCGCCAGCAATGCCGCATTTCGCACGCAGTCTGCCGCCGAAGTAACGTCACTCGCGCCTCACGGTAGTAAGGCGCGGTTGAGAGTGGTAACGAGGCGGTAGGGATTCATGGCGAAGCCATGTACACCGCACCTGATTGCGCAGCGCGTGCAGCTCTTCGAGCTACAAACTGCCAATGTAAAATTTCTCTCGGGGGATTTAAAGGGGGATACTCTCTTTTGAAAGAGAGTATCCCCCTTTAGTTGCCCGTTTCCGCACAGTGCGGAAAACCGCCGCTGCACGGTGCAGCAGCAGATCACAGCAGTGTATCAATGCCGATTTGCACTTCCGCAGAGTCAGCAGATTCGGGACCTCCGAACCGAGAGACAAATTCTTCCTCGGAAAGAATAGGAACCCCCAGTTCCTTTGCCTTTTTCGTCTTCGACGAATTCGATTCCCCGTCGTTGCTGACGAGGTACGTTGTCTTCCCCGAGACGCTGCCGGTCACGGCGCCGCCTTGCTGTTCGACGTAGGCTTTGAACGCGCTGCGGTTTTTGAAGAGGTGCACATCGCCCGTGATGACGAAGCTCAGACCTTTGCAGGTTCCGTCGGCCTCCTGCTTGGGGGCGACGTCCTCCAGTGTGAGCTCTGCCATCAGGCGGTCGAAGAGGTTTTTGTTTTCATCGTCAGCAAACCAGTTCAGGAGCGCGTTTGAACGCTCGACGCCGATGCCGTCCACGTCCTCGAAGCCCTCGCCGCTCTCGATGCGTGATAAAAAGCCCTTCGTGCCGAGCGCTGCGATGAGCTTCTTGCCCGCGTCCGCGCCGATGTTCGGGATGCAGAGGGCGAAGATCAGGTGGATGGGGTCGACTTTGCGGCTCTTTTCGATGGCCGCCAACAGGTTCGCGCAGGACTTTTCGCCAAAGCCTTCGAGCTTTACGATCTCGTCCGCGTGCGCGTCCAGATGATAGAGGTCGGCAAAATCGCGCAGATAGCCGCGGTTGACGAACTCGTGCAGCGTTTGCACGGAGAGGCCGTCGATATCAAGCCCGCCCTTGCTCGCAAAGCGGACAAAGCGCTTCAAGTGCTTGGCGGGACAGTTCGGATCGGTGCAGCGCAGCGTCTTCACGCCGCTGATGGGACTGATACGCACCTCGGTCGCCGCGCCGCAGACGGGACAGGCCGTCGGGACTTCATAGCTGCCCTCGGCCCTGACGACCGCGATGCACTTCGGGATGATCTTGTTGGCCTTGATGATGCGAAGCTCGGTCTTGCGGTCCTTGCCGATGCCGAGGCGCTCGAGCTCGCTGACGTTGCAGAGGCTCGCGCGCGTGACAGTCGTGCCCTCGAGCTGCACAGGGTCAAAGACCGCGACCGGCGTGATGGTCGAGGCCGCGCACGACCATTCGATGTGGTCGAGCACCGTGTCGGCGGAAACGTCCGCCCACTTGTAGGCAAGACCCGCGCGCGTCGCGTGATGGCCCGTCACGCTGCCGGTCGCTGCGTAGTCCGTGTCGTCGTAGGTGATGACAAGGCCGTCCACGGGAATGCCCATCTCGCCGGAGTCGACCTTTTTCGTCCAGCGCGCGATGGCGTCGGGCAGATTTTTCGCATCCGTGTGCTCGCGCTCGACTGTGATGAAGCCGAGCTTTTCCAGATAGTCCATGCGCGCGCCCCAGGAGCGGATCACTTCATCCGTGTGGACGAGCGTAAAGGCGTTGAACGTCACGTTGCGCTCTTTCACCTTGTCGAGATTCGTCTTGTCGAGCGCCAGCGTGCCGGCGGCGAGGTTGCGGGGGTTTGCGTAGCGGTCGTCCGCGTCCTCGAGCGTGTCGTTGATGGCCTCGAAATCTGCGTAGGAGATGGTCGCCTCGCCGCGCACGACGAGGTGGCCCTTGTCGCTGATTTTCGCAGGAATACCGCGGATGGCGGAGGCCATATAGGTGATGTTCGTGCCGACGGTGCCGTTGCCGCGCGTCAAAACGCGCGTGAGCGCGCCGCCGTCATACGTCGCCACAAGCGTCGAGCCGTCGAGCTTCCACGAGAGCCAAATGTCGCGCTCGCCCGCCCAGTCCTGCAATTCCTCGACCTTTTTCGTCTTGGCGAGCGAGAGCGCGGGGTACTCGTGCGCTTCCTTCTCCCCCTCGCCGTCCATTTCGTTTCCGGAATGGCTCGTCACCTGCGTGGGACTGTCGGGCCGGACATAGCCGGTCGCTTTTTCCAGAGCGGTCAGCTCGTCAAACAGAGCGTCCCACTCGTAGTTCGTCATCTGCTCCTCCTGCCCGCCGTAGTAAGCGTCGGAGGCGGCATTCAGCCGTGTTACGATCTCGTCGATCCGGATATTTTTGTCCATAGTGCGTTCCCTCTCTCCGGCGGTGCGCAAAAGGCAGTCAGCCGTTGTTCATGATGTAATCTTCCGCGTTCTGCTCCATGTCCTCGCCATTGCTGAAATAGGTGTAATTGTCCGGCACGGAGCCGACGATAACGGTCTCCGCCACGGAATAGGTGTTGCTGAATTTTGTCGTTGTGGAAAAGCCCGGCAGCAGGATACTGACGTAGACGTCCACCACAAGATAAATTTGGTGCTTCGTCTGGTTGATGCCCGCCGACGTGAACGCATTTTCAAAATGCGCGCTCGACGAGCCGACCGACTGCATCCGCACGCGGATCAGCGGCCCGCGCCCTGCCAAAAACGGCGAGCCGAGCAGCGTGCCGACCGGCACGGAGAGTTCCTTCGTCGTCACCTCGGAGAGCTTTTCGAGTACCTCGTCGATGATGGCGGACTGCAAACGGTTGAACTCCGCCATGTTGCTCTTGACCGCCGTGATCTTTCCCTCGTTGTCCTTTTCAAAGGAGATGAGCTGGTCGTAATCTACGCCGCCGCTGTAGATCGTCTCGTTCACGGCGGCGGTCACGATGCCGTTGACCGTATTTGACACGCGCGCCGTTGCGAGCGACGTGAGCACGGGTTTTAGGTGCGTCATTGCCACGATGGCGAGCGCCAGCAGCGCCGCGAGCAAAAACAGCACAAGCAGCAGCGCCCGCTTCTTTCCTGAAAGTCTTCTGTGTCTCCATTTCGGCACAGAGCCTCACCCCGATTCCAGTGAAGCCTATGCCGCGCGGGCTTTTCCCTATTCGCCCAGCCCCATGACGAGCTTTTTGAACGCCTTGCCGCGCTCCATGAAGTTCGCGAACTGGTCGAACGCCGCGCACGCGGGCGAGAGCGTCACGATGTCGCCGCGCACCGCGCGCTCGTAGGCGGTCTTCACGCAGTCCTCCAGACTCTCGCAGCGCACGATCTCGGGGCTGCCGTGATAGCCCGGGCACTCGCGCACGGCCTTTTCGATGGCGTCCGCTGTCGCGCCGCACAAAATAAGCAGCTTGACGTGCTTTACCACCTCGGGTGCAAGAGGTGCAAAGGGAATATGCTTGTCATATCCGCCCGCGAGCAGAATGACCTTTTCGTTGAACGCGTTGAGCCCCGCGATGGTACGCGTCGGGCTCGACGCGATGGAATCGTTGTACCACTGCACGCCGCGGATCGTCCGCACCGGCTCGATGCGGTGCTCAACGCCGACAAAGGTACGCGCAGTCTCGCGCATGACCTCGTAGGGCACCAAACCGTCGAGCGCTGTCACGGCGGCGAGGTAGTTTTCGACATTGTGCATCCCCGGCAGACGGATGTCAGAGATCTGCATGACCGCTTCCTCGCATCCGTCATGGCGCAGGACGATGGTATCTCCGCGAAGGAATGCGCCGTCCGCGACCTCTTCGCGGCGGCTGAAGAGCCGCATCCACGCTGCCGCCTTTTTCGAGAGCTTGCGCGTGATGTCGTTGTCCTCGTTGAAAATGGCGATGTCGTCCTCGTGCTGATGGAGATAGATATTCTCCTTCGCCGCGATGTACTCGTCCATATCCTTGTGCACATCCAGATGGTTCGGCGCAAGGTTCGTCATCACCGCGATGTGCGGCGAGCGCTTCATATCAAGCAGCTGGAACGACGAGAGCTCGACGACCGCGAAGTCTTCAGGCTGCATCTTCTCCGCGTCGCACAGCAGCGGGTGGCCGATGTTGCCGCCGAGATACACGGTCTTCCCCGCCGCGCGCAGCATTTCGGCGATGATGCTCGTCGTGGTGGTCTTGCCGTCGCTGCCCGTCACGCCGATGATCGTACATGGGCAGACCTCGAAAAAGATCTCCATTTCCGACGTCACGATGCTGCCGCGCGCTTTCGCCTCGAGCAGCGCCGGAACGTCCGGCCGCATGCCCGGCGTGCGGAAAACGACGTCCGCGCGCAGATCATCGAGGTAGCCTTCGCCAAGCTGCAAGTGCGCGCCCAGCGCTTCAAGCTGCTTCGCGCGCTCGCCGAGGTCTTCGCGGCTCTTTTTGTCGCAGGCGATGACCTGCACACCGTTTCGGCACAAAAGCTCGATGAGCGGCGTGTTGCTCACGCCGATGCCGAGCACTGCCGCTGTTTTTCCCCGCAGAGAGGATAGATATTCCTGTATCGTCATAGACGTTCATCCTTTCGTCTGCACATACAAATTCAATATATAGTATAGCGCAGGAACGGCAAAATAGCAATGCATTTTCCGTTGACAAGCACCGCGCCATGGGCTAAATAGTTGTGCGAGTATGACAGACAGTCGCGCGGCGAGGCCGAAAGGCCCGCTGTGAGGAAAGTCCGGGCTCCACAGGGCAAGGATAACGGGTAACGCCCGCCCAGAGCGATCTGAGGAAAAGTGCAACAGAAATAGACCGCCCGAGGTATGCAAGTATCTCAGGTAAGGATGGAAAGGTGCGGTAAGAGCGCACCCGTCGGCTCGAGAGTGTCCGATGCTGTAAACTCTATCCGGAGCAACACCGGTATGGGAGCAATAGGTTGGCCCGACCGCTCCCGGGGTGGCTGGAGTACCGCGGCAACGCGGCGCGTAGATAGATGACTGTCAAATACAGAACCCGGCTTACAGTCATGCTCGTGCAAAATATGAGAGGGACGGCGGAAATCGCCGTCCCTCCCGTTTTTTCTTTTCTGACATAAACTGTCCAAAATGCAGAAAAAGCGGCGGGAGTTCCCGCCGCTTTTCTTTTTTATGAATCAAACTTCCTTCTTGCCGATGCGGATGAGACGCACGACCACAGGGCTCAGCACCACGTTGAAGAGGAGCTCGAAGATAAAATTCGCGCCGACAAGGCCAACGATCATATACTGGCCGACGTTTGCGCCAAAGCCCATCGCATCCGCCCAGCCGCCGATGGTCTCCATAAAGAAGAGCAGGCAGCCGATCAGGAACACGCCGGTATTGACCACCGGGCAGACCACAGCGGCCACCGCCACGGCAAGCGTGCGGTTCTTGTTCTCAAGCGCCTTGTAGACAAGGCCGGAGAGAAGACCCGCCAGCGTACCCTTGACGAGCACCGTCAGGATCGTGCCAAGCGCGTTGACGCCGAGGAACGCCGCCGCGTCGCCGCTGAGCAGCACGACCACGCCAAACACAAAGCCGAGCCACGCGCCAGCACCTGCGCCGTAGAGCGCCGCACCGATAACGACCGGCACCAGCACCAGCGAAATGCTGAACGTGCCAAACCGGATAAAGCTGCCCATCAGCTGCAGAACGATCACAATAGCGGTGAACAGGCCGAGACCAACGATCTTCTGCGTGTTGTTGTTCTTACTCATATGTTTCTCCTTTCACCCGGCCGTCCGTGCAAGGGGGGCTATACAGGTGTTACAGCAGGAGCGCGCCGCGGAAAAAGCTCCTCCTCACAGCGCACCTTGTTTTTCTGCCGAAACTGGACGTCCGACGTGCTGAGATATAATACCAAACAACGGTGACAATTTCAAGTGGAATATTTATATATTTTTATAGGATATCCATATAAGTCAGGCGGCAAAAAAGAGCTTGAGAAAATCTTCTCAAGCTCTTTTTAATCTCCATGATGTATGTCACAACAGAAGCCGCCGTGTACGCCATAGCAGGACAAAGATATGTCACAACTGCGGGTATCACACTGCTGAAAAAGTCAGCATTTGCAAGGGGTTTAGTCCTGGTCCCAGTTGTGGTAGGTATTTTGCACGTCTTCTTACATTTTGAAAAATTCCAACTGCCACACCAACGCCACACATTTCTGCGCCCGACCAAGCCTGATTTTCCAGTGCATTTTCATTCGGCAAATTCTGTTGTGCGGATACGCTGCTTCGTTCGAGCGTCATATCCGTTTTACTGCTCATAATCATAACAGACCTGCTTTCTTTTTTCAAGCCCAAAATCAAAGTCCTACCTCTACCTGATAGGCTTCCTCTCTCCCCCTTTGACCTTTTCTCTCCCGAAAATGTAAATTCGACTATCCAAGAACTGTGCTGCTCTTATGAGTGGTGCAGTTCTTTTTATATATTCAACTCACCCAAGAAAGGAGGTATCCCCATGGCGTTCTTCATTTTCTTCGTGCTCTTCGTATTTCCGTTCCTGCAAGCTGGCCCGCTCGATAACTGGGTCTCATTCCTCGCGTGGGCAATTTTCATCATTATCCCGCTTACCGTCACTGTCCTGCTCTGCATCACAACCGCGCACGAAGATGACAACGACAGCAAGAAATTGAACCTGAATGTTCAAGTAAAAGGAGGTGTCTCAGATGACCGGAGAAGGCATTGCACTCTGCGTTGAGGTCTTGCTCGTCCTCTTCGTTCTTATTGGCTGCATCTGACCGCAGCGCCAACTACAGACCTATCCACCAACCTACATCAAGAAAGGAAGTAAACACTATGTCAAGAAATGAACTTATCGCCAAAATCGAAGCCCTCAACGAATGGGAAGCCATGATGGAAGAAGCCAAAACTGAGGCAGAGGCCATCCGCAGCAGCATCAAGGCAGAAATGGAGGAACGCGGTGTAGAGGAATTGCAGGCTGGCAGCTACATCATACGCTGGACCTCTGTACTTTCGAACCGTTTTGATTCCGCTGCTTTTAAGCGTGTGCATGATGACCTCTACAAAGCGTTCACCAAGCAAGTCGCATCCCGCCGCTTCTCCATCAGCGCATGAAAAAAGCCCCTTGTCTGACTGCCTACCAAGCCACAGACAAAGAGCTTCATGTACACCAAAGTGAGCGACACAGCTGGACATACTGTATTCGTTCGACTTTCAAGGAGGAAATTACTGCGGAAACAGTTAACGTCTCTATAATCAAGCTGGTGATTACCTCTGCAATGTTTTGTTCGACCGGCTCAACCAACGGCCAGGCCAGCAGAGAAGGCCGGTTACCAGTGCACTGCCGTCGGCAATCGTCACCGGTTTCTTCATTCCTTTTTCATACAGATATTCCGTCAGGGGGACAGACTGCCATCGAAATCGCAATCAAAAGCAGTGCCCGAAGGCCGAAATTCCAGACTCCCACGCAGGCTGCCGGGGCAAGGGCAAGCAGGACGGCAAACATGATTTTGTCTGTCGTCACCTTGGACCGCGCGTGTGGGGAAGATGATACGTGTAATAATCCATTCATATGTAAGATCCCCCTATTTCTTCTTTCTCTTTGCCAGAAGCACTTTACGCATCGAGCTGATTTCCTGCGTCAGCGGACGTCTTGCCGGGCAGATAAAGGAACAACAGCCACATTCACAGCACTCCATTCCGCCGTATTTCAGGAACTTCTCTTCCTCTCCCGTGCTCCGCAAAAACGGAAAGGCGGGCCGGAAGAATCTGACCCGGACAGACGGAAACGCAGCGTCCGCAGTTGATGCAGGCAGATGGTGCCAGCGCAGATACTTCATCCTCCGTAAGGCAGGTCAGTGCAGATGTTGTCTTGGTAACAGGAACCTCCATTGTAAACAGGGCTTTTCCCATCATCGGACCGCCGCAGATGATCTTGGATGCCTCGTTTTTCAGACCACCTGCCTGCTCTAAAAGTTCGGACAAGAGCATGCCGACCGGCACTTCAAAGTTGCATGGATTCTGTACGGCATCTCCCGTCACGGTAACGATACGGCTCATCAGCGGTTCGCCGAAGCGGACTGCCTGGTAAATAGCGGTCACGGTATCAATGTTATCCACGATACAGCCCGCGTCCGCCGGCAGCATGGAAGAATTTACCTTTCGCCCCGTTGCTGCATAGATCAGCATACGCTCGGCACCCTGCGGGTATTTCGTTTTAAGTTCCAGAACCTCAATGTTATCCTCCGGAAGCAGCAGCTCACGGAACTTCACGATACAGTCCGGTTTGTTGTCTTCAATGCAGATGACTCCCTTTGCCCTCGGGAACATATGCAGCATAATTTTTAAACCTCCGATCACCTTTTCCGGCTCCTCGATCATTCTGCGGTAGTCGCTTGTCAGATATGGTTCGCACTCGGCACCGTTGACAAGAATGTGGTCAATCGCTGACGGATCTTTCGGTGATACCTTGACGTGTGTCGGGAAACCCGCACCTCCCATTCCGACGATTCCGGCTTCTTTGATCTTCTTCCGGATCGTATCTGCGTCGAGTTTTTTTCCCAATGAGGGCACTCCTCAAATGCTTCTTTTTCATACATCCCATCGTTCTCCACAACGATGCAGTCCACCGGAGAACCGGCTGCGGAAACTTTTTTCTCAATTCCTTTTACCGTGCCGGAAACCGATGCGTAAACAGGAGCCGAAACAAATCCTCCCGCTTCTGCGATTTTTCTGTCCAGCTTTTACATGGTCGCCTTTTTTTGTACGATCGGCACAGCAGGCGCTCCGATGTGCTGTGACACTGCGTAATACAATAAGTTGCCCGGCTGCGCTTTGACAATCGGTTTGTCTTGGAGAGCTCTTTTTCCCTCGTACGGGTGAACGCCGCCATGAAAAGTATTTCTTTTTCTTCTGAAACATGCTTTTCACCTCATCCTTTCTCTTTTCTATGCTGCATTTATCAATTCACAGCCTTTTTTCGGTTTTTATGCAAAAAAGGCTGGTGCATTGCCCGATTATTTCGGTTATTCATATCGGACTTCTTTTAACAGGAGTCCGCATGCCGGTGCAAAGAAAACCCGCACTTTCGCGATTTTTTGCTTTGAGAAGCTCCGTCATTGATGCGATATCCCGTTTTTCCCATCCCGGCCTCCACAAGCGTTCCGGTCAGGATCCGCACCATGTGGTACAGAAAACCGGTTCCGGTATAGGAAATGATAAGAATCCCGTCTTTCTCGCAGAAATCAATTCCGGTAATCGTCCGTACTGTCGATTTTTTTCATACGTTTGTTGGCACAGAAGCTCCTGAAATCATACGTTCCGATAAACGCTTTCGATGCTTCTTTCATTTTTTCCACATCGAGCGGTGCTTCCGGAAAATACACGTATTTCCGCTCGAAAACATGCTTTCTGCCATCAATCACGATACGGTATTCGTATGTTTTGTCCACCGCATTCAGACGGCTGTGGAAGCGCTCCGGCATCCGCGCGAGGCTGGTGACTTCGATGTCTTCCGGCAGATAATGGTTGATTGTCTGCAGAAGTTCTTCATCGGATAGATCGGTATGGAACTTTGCATTTGCGACCTGTCCTGCCGCATGGACGCCGGCATCGGTTCTGCCCGCGCCGTGAATCTCCACCGGCTCTCCCCAGATCCTGGACAACAGCGTTTCGAGCTTGCCCTGAATCGTGTTGTCCGTATTTCCCTGCTTCTGCCAGCCGTTATAGGCGCGCGTGCCGTCGTACTGCAGGATCATTTTATAATTCATCTTTTTCTCCTTTCCAAAGTGGCCGCTTATTATTCGGCATCCATGCTTTTTTTCAATCAAAAAGCCCCGTAACGCTGGACTTCGTGCCAAATTTGCTTCAAACAGCACCACTTCTGCTCCGCCCGGAAAGCTGTTCTGTAAAAATTCAGCGGCACGGCGGCTCTGCAGTTTCACATCTTTTTACTTCCTTCTCCACTTTTTCCTGTTCCAGTTCACATACCGTTTCAAAAAAGCTCTTTCATCTGATCCGGATCGGTTTTGCGACATTTTTTTAGCGGTCTCCTCGAGTTTTTTAACTTTTTCAAGACCCGCTCATTCGTTTCTTCCTCGTCCTTTTTCAGCAGTCCCTGCTTTTTGCACAGTGCAAATCCCTGCTCTTTCTGCCGCAGCCAGGATACGTATGTCTCATCTTCTTCTTTTTTCTGCCTGCAAAGTCCGGTAAACTGGCGCAAGCACTCGGAAAGCTCCTTTGCCGTGCGCTCCTGCTTCTGACAGGCGGATGCCTCTTTCTGAAGTGCCGCATGAAACAGAGACAGCAGTACAGATCGCTCTTCTGCGGAACCATTTACCGCCATCTGCTGTTTTTCTGCCATGATTTTTCCGAAAAGTGCACCGGCCAGAATCTCCTCCACACCGTAATCCTGTCCATATTTTTCGTAAATCCTGTAGTACGAGCTGAATTCCTCCGCCGTCTTTTCTTCCTGCAAATATTGTCCGATCAGTGCTTCGTCGACCGGAAAATGCAGGATTTCATAACTTTTCAGCACGGCCGACAAATCCTCCCAGCCGCGTGCTGTCACAAAACGCTTCTCATCCACTTCCTGCGAAACAGAATAAAAATGGTCACTGTGTGCTATAAGGTACGTTGTCACGGCGCTGTGGATCTGATTTTTCTCTGCGTAGGAGAGCCAGACGGAAAGCTCGGGAAGCACCTCGATCTTCCGCACACGGTCAAGCGTTGCCACATCAAATTCCCGCACAGATTTATTGTATTCCGGCGGATTTCCGGCGGCCACGATCAGCCAGTCATCCGGGATGTGCTGATTGCCGAATTTTTCTCCTGCAAAAGCTGCAGCATTACCGGAGCGAGGGTCTCGGAGACGCAGTTAATTTCATCGAGAAAGAGGATACCCCGCTTCTTTCCGGTCTGCTCCATGCAGTCATAGATCGAGGCGATGATCTCGCTCATCGTGTATTCCGTTGTATGTACCATTTTTCCCTTCGATTCCACGTGTGCAGATCTCCGGAAGGCCCATGGCACTCTGACGCGTATGGTGTGTCATCGTGTAGGCGACAAGCCCCACACCGCACTCTTCTGCGATCTGCTCCATAATTGCCGTTTTTCCGATGCCCGGCGGGCCGATCAGGAGAATGGGACGCTGCCGCCGGAGGGGAACCAGCAGATTACCGGCTTCGTCTCTTGCAAAGTATGCGCGCAGGGCTTTTTTCAATTGTCTCTTTTGCTTCTTGTATGTTCATATGTTCTCTCTTATCTTGTGCACTCTTTATGTACTCTCGAAATCTTTCTGTGTTTGATTTTGCGAGATGCTTTTTGTCAGTTTTGTTCAAAGAGTACATTCTTCTGTCAGCAGTTTTTTGCCCATTTTGGGACAAGATTCATTTTTTCGGTCTGTCTGACAAAGACAAATGCCGTCTCGTAATCGGGCTTTTTTGTTCGGGATAAATTCCGTCTCCGTCGGTAAAATAGATCAACGCTTTTAAGTTTCGGAATACATGCTGTTTCCGCAACTCTTCCACTTTCTGAAAGACAGGACGGAAATCGGTTCCGCCCCGGCCCTTGATGGTAATTGTTTTCACGGTAAGCTTCCCATTCTTTCGGAGAATGGATCATCGTGACATCCTGCACGAAGCTGTCGCACTGGATCAGGCAGACGTTCCATCGGGAAAAAGAAGTTTTTTTTTTTCTTCAAGAATGCTGCGTGTCTCACCAAGGAACTTTGCTACAATTTCTCTTTTGCACGAGCCGGATGTGTCGATTGCGATGACCAGCTCTTCGAGGCGGTTTCCTTCCCGCGTCTCCGGCGGCTCGATGAAAGGGAGACTGCCGTAGTGCTCCAGGCCGTAATGGTAGGCGACTGGGTCAAAACTGTCGAGATCCAGTTCCATCTCCTCACGGGTGACGGTGAATTGTTTTAAAAAGCTGCGGTAATTGTACGCTCTTTTTTTCGATCCCGGACAGAGTTTCTTTTTTTTTCCACCGCAGTTCTGACCTCGCCGCAGGCCGCCGGTGCCGTAGTTTTCCGCCAACTTGCGGGAAGCACGTTCCCAGACTGATTGAAAAGACTCGATAAGTTCCGGCTCTTTTCCCGGCACCAGCCATGAAACCGGAGACTTTTTTTTTTTTCCGGCATCAGCCATGAAACCGGGGGCTGTTCTTCTTTTTTCCGGCTCCGGTGTTTTTTTTCCCCAAACCGGCGGATGCATTCCAGCAGCAGGTGCTGATAGCCTTCCTTGAGGAACGATGAATTTTCGGCACACATGCGGAGTACAAAATCGGAGTTAAAATATATCGTATGACCGTCGGATGTGATGGCTTTTGTCCTGTCGGATGGCTGATGCTGAAAGAAAAGAATCGCTTCACCAAGTTCCGGGTACAACCAGCAGAGGTTTTTGCGGGCTTCTTCGAAAAGCCGGAGCGCCAGCGCTTCTTTTTCTTTTGTGGGCTTTTTCCTTTTTGAAACGCAGCTTCTGTTTTTCTGCTTTCCGTATTCTCCTGCATCGGATCCTGTGAGCTCCGGTTCAGGAGAATACGGAAAGCCTGCCATTTCTGCTGGTCGGCAGCAAAGGTTGAAAACGTTTTCGGTCTGCATCGGACAGCCATCCGGTCTGCAGAATACGTTCCAGCTTTGAAAAATCATCCTCACGAATCAGCATTTCGACAGCGGGACGGATGCGTTTCCGCAGGTATGCGGTATATGCGGCTCGCTGTTCTTCCCGGAAGATCCTGCGATTCACAAAAGCTGGAAAGTGCAGCCCGGAGGCGCTGCTGTTCGGATGTCGTCGTTCTGAAACTACTCCAGTCATCCATTTTATTCACTCCCTTACTCGCCGCGTTGGCTCACTTGCACTCATTATATCGTCATTTTTTTGAGCATTGACAATGTTGGATCGTGTTATTTTTTTCACACTTTTACCATATTTTTTATGATATACTTGATATTATAAAATACGATTGCAGTCGTAAAAGCGCAAAGGAGATCCTTTTTATGAACAAAGAAAACAGAAAAACTGCCAGGGAACGGCGTGCCAAAGAGCGGGAGCACGAAGCGAAGGTAGCGCATTACAAAAGATCTGGAGCTGGGCCGGACCGGCTCTGATTGTCGTTGTGATCGTCGGCCTTATCATCGCCAGCGTACTCGATTCCAAACGACTCTCTGCCAAAAGTGCCTCGGAGGATACCTCCACAGCCTCATCGGCCGCATCCGCCTCATCAGCCTCCACTTCGGCTTCTGCCTCTTTGCAGACCGACACTTCCCTCACCATTGAGGATGGTGATACCGTCAATATCGACTATGTCGGCTCCATTGGCGGCGTGGAATTTGAAGGTGGAAACACAAAGGAAACGGCGCTGATCTTGTGATCGGCTCCCACACTTACATCGATGACTTTTGAAGAACAGCTCATCGGCCATCACCCGGGCGACAGCGTAGATGTAACCGTCACTTTCCCGGAAGACTATGGAAAAAGACGAACTCAATGGAAAGGAAGCTCTTTTTCAAAGTTACCATCAACGGCATTTATAAATAGAACAACCAAAAAAAAGACATCCCCAGCAGATTTTCCGTCTGCGCCGGATGTCTTTTTTTCTTATTATTTTTTGTTAAGTTTTTTTTCAAAGGCGCTTCGATGTATTAAAAAAGTACATCTTCTTATTCCACAATTTTGTAATACGCCCGCGCCGTCAGCACATAGACGATCAGGTAAACCACGGCAAACGCCGCAATCGTAATCGCTGTTGCAGCTAGGAACAGATTGCTGTCCGGGAAATTCAGCATTGCCATGATACGCCTGGTCAATGGAAACGCTACCATTGTATGCACCACGGCCACCGCGAGCGGCAGGAAAAAGACCGTTACCACCTGTGACTGAATCGTCTGACGGATTTCTTTGCGGCTCATGCCGACCTTCTGCATAATCTGGAATCGTTTTCGGTCATCGAAGCCTTCTGAAACCTGCTTGTAATAGATAATCATAACGGCACCCATCAAAAAAAAACAGCGTACCGACGAAAACACCTAAAAAAAAACAGAAGTGAACCATACAGACTGTAAACCGTATTGCGCTCTTTTTTTCGCGCACTTCCACCCATCCGTTAAAAGATGACTCCGTCAGTATCGTCTCAATCTCATCTCCAACTGTGATCTGTTCGCCGGCATCCCCGATAAGATCCAGAGCATATTCCCAACTGTATCCTTCTGGCTCCTTTCCCTGCACAGGCTGCATACGCTTCCTTTGCTTCATGGTTCCGCGTCACCACCGTCATTGTCTCATACACCTGCGTCTTTCTCATCCAGAATGTACGATTTCTTATCGGTATTCCATTTTTTACTTCATACGTCTGATTTCCCAGTTCAATCGTGTCATATCCATAATTTTTCTGTTTTGCCTGAAAAACCAGAGCCTGCCCTGGTTCCAGCTCTACCTGTTCGCCGGTTACCTGTTTGTACTCCGACTCTTCCATAATCTTTATCAGTGTACTCGCCGCAGCATCATCTGACTGTGTTTTTTCTACTTTGTTTCTATCTACATCAGCAAGCATAACATAGTATCTCTGATCACTTTCATACTTTTTTCTGAGCTGCTTTTCTTCCAGATGCTGATCAATCCCAGTTTTCACTTCCTCTATCATCTTCTGACTGACCGGCTCCACCGTCTTCATAATGCCGCTCACGCCAGTATTTGCTTCGATCGAAATCTGATGTGGAAACCGCGTATAGGTAACCTCCTCAATCCCCGTCCACAGACATGTGCTGATGGAGATAACCAGAAGCACACCCGTTGACAGAATACAGATATTCGCAAGACCGACCGCATTTTGCTTCATGCGGTACAGCATGCCCGAAATGCTTGTAAAATGGCGTGTCTGGTAATAGTAATTCTTGTTTTTCTTCAGAATTTTCAAAAATGCAATACTTCCAGCAGAAAACAGGCAGTACGTTCCCACCATAACCAAGGCGATTGCATTAAAAAACTTATCAAGTGCGTCCATCGAGGATTGGCTGGTCAGAGCCAGATAATAGCCAACACCAAGAAGCATGAATCCAAGAACCGCCGTCAAAAGCTTCGTTTTCGGTTCCCGCTCACCCTGCGCGCCGCCGTGCAGCAGTTCGACCGGCTGTGAGACGTGGATCTGGCGAAGGCTTAAGAGAAAATTGATCACAAAAGTCAGGCCGAACAGCAGCATCGTACTTCCCACGGCTTTTGCACTGAACGCAAAAACCAATTGTTCCGTTCAGTCCGGTCAGCTTCATCAGCACCAGAAACAGCAGGCGGTACAGCAACACACCGAGCAGAATACCGATTCCAAGCGATGCCGCCCACAGATACAGACTCTCAAAAAGAGGATCTTCGCCAGATGCTTTTTCTCCATGCCGAGAATCTGGAACAGACCGAACTCTTTTTTTTAGAAGCATAAACTCCTGCCGGATTCCCTCTTTCTGTTGTTCCATCCTTTTTCTCCTGTTCTGCTTCCGTCATGCGATCAGGTAGCCGACACCCTTTTTCGTCTGGATAAAGTCTGTAAGTCCTGCCTCCTCCAGTTTTTTCCGCAGGCGCGTGACGTTGACGGTCAGCGTGTTGTCATCTATAAAGCTGTCCGACTCCCACAGATGCATCATCAGCATATCTCGGCTGACGGCTTTTCCTTTATTTTCGAGAAGGGACTGCAGAATGCGCCACTCATTTTTGTCAGCTCAATCCGCTTTCCCCGGTAATTCAGCACACCACTTCCCGTATCGAGCATGGCACCGCGGTGCTCGAGGAAATTCGTTTCTCCGGCAAATTCGTAGGTGCGGCGGAGCATCGCCTGGACTTTGGCGGTCAGGACACTTAAATCAAACGGCTTCGCGATAAAGTCATCGCCGCCCATATTAACGGCCATAATGATGTTCATGTTGTCCGATGCAGAAGAAAGAAAAATTACCGGCACTTTAGAGACTTTTCGAATCTCCTGGCACCAGTGAAATCCGTTAAAAAGGGAAGATGAATGTCCATCAGCACTAATTGCGGATTTTTCACGGCAAATTCGGCGAGAACGCCGGAAAAATCCTGTACGCAGAACGCATCCATGCCCCAGGAAAACAGGCTCTGCTGCACGGCGCGGGCGATGACTTCATCATCTTCTACAATCATAATTCGATACATGGCTGTTCCTCTGTTGTCTCTAGCAAAGAGGATATTCGCAATCCGCTTCGCTACTTGCGATTCGGTTAAAAATATAGACTCCGGGCGGGTGTTTTCAACGCACAGCCGCTCCCGGAGCCGTTTTCGCAGAATGATTATACTCTTACAATGTAATCTGCTTTTCTTTCTTTTTGCCTCCGGGTACTCGCAGTCGCGATAACCGAGGATGCAGTGGCCGATTCAACATAATTTTCGGAAAGTCCCCCCACTCTTTTAAGAGGGCTTTTCCCTCCGGGCTCGCGAACTCTTCTTTTGCACGATGGATCCAGCAGGAATCCACACCAACGGCATGTGCTGCCAGCATCAGATTTCCCATGACAAGAGAGCCGTCCTCCACATAAGTTCCGCGCTCCGGGTCAGCAAGCACGATCAGAACGGTCGGTGCGCCGTAGAACGGATCGGATGTTGTACCCATAACAGCCGCATTCATTTTCGAAAGTTTTGCAATCAGCTCCGGTTTCTGTACCACAACAATCACCGGCGACTGTTTTCCCATGCCGGTTGCCGCATACGTTCCGGCCTCCAGAATTGCATCGAGAGCTGCTCATCGGTAATCTGCTCCGCTTTGTATTTGCGGATGCTTCTTCTTGTTTTGATTGCATTTAATACTTCGTTGTTCATGGTAAAAATCCTCCTGTTCTTTTTTTTGTTTTTATCGCAAACGCCGCAGCCTTATATACCGGACGCATTGCCTGCCTACATCTGTTTCCGCACAATCCGATACTCGTCGCCGAGCTGGTAGTACGGACAGTTGTAAAATTTATCCTGCAGAAAACGTGCCATCTCATCCTCATCGAGATCGACCTCGCAGGTGTAGCACTCATACTCATCATCATACACAAAATTGCCGCACGACTCACAGCTTGTGGCCATCTGGCGGGAGTGCTTTTTCTTTTTGTGCATGGGGTATTGGTTCTGTCATATGGCAATTCCTCCCATTTCTTACACTTCGATTCTCCGTTTCGGCGCTTCCGGCAGAGGAAGAATTTCTATTTTTCATCCACAACCTGGAAGCTATAAAATTTCAGGTAATAGGACTCATCCGCCGCCCACAAAATCGGATGATCCGGTGCCTGTGTACGGAATTCCACCTGACGGAGACGTTTGTGGACGTTGTGAGCCGCCTGGTTGATGGTTTTCGTGAAGAGTTCGTAGTCCATAAAGTGGGAACACGAACAGGTGCACAGATAGCCGCCGTCTTTGACCAGTTTCATGCCGCGCAGATTGATTTCACGATATCCCTTGATTGCGTTTTTGATGGAGTTTCTTGATTTTGTGAAGGCCGGCGGGTCAAGGATAACGACGTCGAATTTTTTCTCCCTCTTTTTCAAGACGCGGCAACAGTTCAAAGACATCCTCGCACACGAAAGATGCTACGTTTTCCAGACCATTTAAGGATGCGTTTTTCCGTGCCTGCTCTACACCGAGCTCCGATGCATCAACGCCGATGACTTCCTTTGCTCCTGCATATGCCGCATTCAGTGCAAACGATCCGGTATGGGTAAAAAGCAGTCGAGCACTCTCGCGTCTTTGCAGAGCTTCTGCACAGCCAGTCTGTTGTACTTCTGGTCGAGGAAAAATCCTGTTTTCTGGCCGTCCTTGACATCGACGAGATAGTGGACACCATTCTCGACGATTTCCACGCTGGTGTCAAACGGCTCGGAGAGAAATCCTTTCACACGCTCCATGCCCTCCTGCTCACGCACTTTTTGCATCACTTCGCTCAAACACGCCGCGGATCTTAACACCGTATTTCTGCCAGAACCTCCTCCAGCAGACGGATGATCGTCATTTTCATTTTGTCGATGCCGAGTGCCAGCGACTGGACAACCAGCACATCGGAGAATTTATCCACTACGAGTCCCGGCAGAAAGTCTGCTTCACCGAAAATCAGACGACAGCTCGATGTGTCCGTCACTTTTTACGGTACTCCCAGGCATCCTGCACTCTTTTTTTTCAGGAATGTTTCATCGATTTCCTGGTCGATGTTTCTTGTCATCATACGGATACGGATTTTGGAATGCTCGTTGATGAAACCGCGCCCCATCGGGTATCCGTCGAAGTCGCGCACCAGCACGATGTCTCCGTTTTCATATGCTCCTAAAATTGAAGCGATCTCATTATCAAAAAAATCCAGGCTCCGCCCTGCTTTTAAGGCGCGGCCCTCTCTTCTTTTTTCAGTGTTACAACTTTGCGTTGCTCAAAAGTTTTTCCTCCTTAAAAAACAATATAGTTAGTCATATCTGATCATAGACAAATGTGTTTTGCTTGCATTCTCAAAACCGCGCTTCCAGCGCTTTTTGCTGCTGCGCAGCTCCTTTTTGCCCATCTTTCGACGCTCCCTCCGTGTGTTCTGGTGGATAGATTTTCATGCAAGTATGAAATCTGTCCACCAGAACACACGAGTGAACTATAACGTCAGATTCCTCTTCCATCAAACTCCGGAATGAAGCTCTCCTCAGCCACCGGGCCTTCCTGTAAAAAGGCGTTGGTGACGCCGAGGGAAAACGTATAGTCCAGCAGTCGCTCATACTCCCCGCTTTGTCGTTTTCCGGTTCAGCGGACTTATGTTTTCCACCTGCGGAAGCGGCGTGTACTGGCTCATGAGGCTCAGCCAGACGGTATCGCCGTACGTCTCATAGACGTATTTTACCACAGCTTTTGCATTTTTACAGCACCGGGCAGCAATAAATGGCGCACAATCACACCTTTTTTTCATCAGACCATTCTCATCGAATACAGCCTCGCCCGTCTGGCGCACCATTTCCGCCAGCGCCCGTTTTGCTGTTTCCGGGTAATCTTCTGCCCGCGAGTACGCTTTTGCAAGGGAGGGAACCATATATTTAAAATCCGTCAGGTAAATATCGATCAGCCCATCCAAAGCCTGCAGGGCTTCCACGCTCTCATACCCACCGCAGTTATAGACAACCGGTACGGTAAGTCCCTTCTCTTTCGCCAGAAGAAGTGCTTCCCGGATCTGCAGCACGTAGTGGCTCGGCGTCACGAGATTAATGTTATTCGCATTCTGTGCCTGCAGCTCCAGAAAAATGTCCGAAAGCCGCCCGATCGAAATCACTTTTCCGCTCTCCATCTCCGCAATATGATGGTTCTGACAGTAAACACACCGCAGATTGCACCCGGAAAAGAAAAACCGTCCCCGACCCCGTCGTCCCGGAAATACACGGCTCCTCCCAGAAATGCAGTGCAGCGCGCGCCGCCGCAACCCCGGAGGGCGCCTTACAATATCCCGTCTTTCCATGCTCCCGGTCCGCTCTGCACTTCCGCGGACAGACCCGGCACCGGCTCATCTCCTGTTCCAAATCCAGCATAATATTTCTCCCTTTTCTCTCTTTAGAAAAAAAGCCGTGTCTCCGGAGAATAGTTTCTTCCACAGACACAGCTTTTGTATTTCTATGCGTCAATTAATATGCCAGAATTTCATATCCATCTTCTGTTACCGCAACCGTAACCTCCCACTGGGCTGACGGTGCGCCGTCTTCGGTGTAGACGGTCCAGTCGTTGTCGGAGTCGATGAAGATTTCATCGGTTCCGAGATTGATCATAGGCTCAATGGTGAATACCATGCCCGGTACGAGCAGCATTCCGGTATCTCGTCTTGTGACATAGCTGACGAACGGATCCTCGTGGAACTCCAGACCGACGCCATGACCGCCGATGTCACGGACAACTTTATAGCCCTGGCTCTGGGCAAATTCATTGATCACCGCGCCGACATTGCCAAGCCGGTTAAACGGACGTACTCTGAGAGTCCAAGCTGTACGGCTTTTTAACGTATCTTCCACCAGCTTTTGAAACATCGTCTACCTCGCCGATGCAGAACATACGGGAAGAGTCGGAGAAGTAGCCGTTGCAGATGGTAGACACATCGACGTTGATGATGTCTCCGTCCTGCAGAATTTCCTCCTCATTTCGAATTCCATGGCATACCGCATCGTTGATGGAGGTACACACGCTCTTCGGAAATCCTTCATAATTCAGCGGTGCTGCAATTCCGCCGAGTTCTTTTGTCTTTTTCTGCGACCAGACGGTCGATGTCTTCCGTACTCATGCCTGCATGAATGTTTTCGGCCACATAATCCAGAACTGCAATATTGACAAGACCGCTTTCACGAATTCCATCGATCTGATCAGGTCTTTTGATAATTTTCTTCGGCGGAATTTTCCATCCCTTTAATTTATAAGAATTGATTTTTTCTCATCCAGCGCCAGATGGCAGTCTTTGTACTTCTTCCCGCTGCCGCACCAGCAGGGATCATTTCTTCCAATTTTTTTCAGCATAATGTTCTATCCTCTTTCTGAACGCGGAACGACAGATCCGATTTTCTGTCCCCCGCTGAAATTCATATAACTCCTCTACTACTTTACCACACTCCGGCAAAACTGCAAGCAAAAAGTTCACAAATGAATAACTCTCTCAAAAGAGACCATCTGCCCAGATGACAGATCCCGTTTCTCCCAGAATCCCAATCGCCGACTCCGGCCCGTAATGCACCATATCTTTTGTGGTCAGCAAAATGCCAGCCGCCTTTCCTGTCGCTGACGAAATATGGATTTCAGGTAAAATTACAATTCAAATCAGGTATATTTGCCCCGATTTCCGGCAATACTTTTTTTCATGAAACCACCAAAGAAAGTAAGAAAGGAAGATGCACGATGAGTGGAGATGCAGAGCTTTTAAACTTTATTTACCAGAACTCCCAGATGGGTGTCGACACGATCCGGCAGCTCATTGGAGTCGTTGAGGACAAAGACTTAAAAGAACATCTGAAAACCCAGTTTCAGGGCTATGAAGAATTTCATCAGGCGGCAAAGGAGCTGCTGAATGAGCACGGCTACGATGAAAAAGGCCTTGGCATAATGGAAAAAGCACGCACGTATTTTTATGATAAACCTGCAGACTATGACGGATCCGTCCGTCTCACACATTGTCAGCATGCTGATTACCGGAAGCAGCATGGGCATCGTCGAGGCAATCCAGAAGTACCGCCAGTATGAGGACGCGGATCCCAAAATCCGGGATCTGATGGATAAGCTGCGAAAATTTGAAGAACACAACATGGAAAAAAAAAAAAGATTTCTTATGAAAATCATATTCAGCCAAACTACCCGCATCTGCAGACACGCTCTAGTAGCAGCTTCTTTTTTAGATGCAAAGGAATCGAGAAACGATCCGGTACCGGCACAAAAACAGTGCCGCACCGGATTTTGAGTTGTTTTGACCGTTTTACAAACTTTACATACATTTAACACAAAACTGTTTTTAGATGTGTTATCTTCTAAATGTAGGTTTTTTTCTCGAGTAAGACCTGCAAAACGTGTATCTATTGTTAAAACCACGAAAAAGAAAAAAAGAAAAATTACGTAAAGAGTTACGTATTGCTAACATGGTAGGATCCGGTGAAACGAGGATG
>VOFJ01003219.1_pt1 | contig 46719 bp, 50 predicted proteins | sample 5384081 | NCBI WGS metagenome assembly VOFJ01 (sample SAMN12384729, study PRJNA508395) | human gut metagenome | isolation source: healthy gut I | host: Homo sapiens
CCGGAGGATGGCGTATCAATAAACAAATATCCGAAACTTACTTCTGAAACGGCCTTCCGCACCGAATCTGATTGGCGGAAGTGGTGGGACGGCCAAACCGTAGTATCTGCCGAAGGGACGCCGGAGAACTTGGCGGTTACTATACGAAGGAGGACATCCGGGAGATCGTGAAACAGCTTCAAACATATAAACATAATACCGGAGATCGAATTTCCGGGGCATTCGGAAAGAGGTGCTGATGGCCTTCCATGTCGGTGGCGATGAAGCCGGGAAGTCCGCCTGGAAGAAATGTCGAAATGCCAGGCTTTTGATGAAGGAAAAAGGAATGAAAGAACGTGGACGAGCTTCAGAGTTAATAACCGTGCAAGATTCCCCCCATATCAAAAGCTTTATTTTCCGGGACGGTGTGCTTCAGACACCGACGGAAAAGTTGGTGCGATTATCATCGGGGCCATCACTAAGCCTATACAGTGCAATAGTGCAAGCCTTCACGAAGCCGCTGGCGGCGGCCGGAGTGAACGAACGCCTTGTTGGACGGCTATCGGGGCGGCCACGACTTATCGGACGGACGTTGGCAAGGTTATTTGGATGACCTGGACTGTGTGATCGATATGGAAGAGGAAACGGATATCCAGCCCGGACAAGTGAATTGTTAACTTCAGGAAGATGGCTTTATTTCCAGCATTGTTCAAACAACGTTTCCGGCTGATGATCCGGACTCTGTTCAAGAGCCGTTCGACGGTAACTGGGCCGTTATGTCCAGCACGAGGGTAGATCCCGATTTTATTTTGCGAGATGAATCGTTGTTTGGTAAATTAAAAATAGAAAATTAATGAAGGCTTTCACTTTTATTGGGTTGCTGTTCTTTACTGAACGCGCAACAGCCGATAATGTGAATCGTTTATCAGGACAACCAAGCATCACAGGACGTCGGTGCGATTTGCCGAATGAATTAGTGTCACCCCTTCAATAATGATGGGGTCGAAAAGTAATAAGTTGGGACACGCAATGGTGATCCACGCATTGGCGGATAACCTTCACTACAGTTTACACGCACACGTCAATCTGAGCAGGTGTCGGTTGTCGCGAGAATGGAAGCTTACATTGATGCACGGGAGCTGAATGTGGATTACCGGTAGTGAAGAACGAGGTGGCCCAGCTATTAAAGTAAATCCTGACGAAATATAACATCAAGAGAACGACTACCGCCTCCATGCGTACACCGGCTGACACGTTACTTTCCAAAGGGCAGGGGACCTCTTAATTTGTTGAGGCGAAACTGACGAATGAAACCGGTGCGACCGTTCGTATGGTAACAGCGAACGATAGAGAAAAGCAAAGCTCGCTACGTTCTGCTGCAGGCTGTTTTCCCACGATCTACTAAGTGATGAAGCTGAAGCCAACCCGACTACTGGGAACAGCGCAAGAGATGAAGAAGTGTGGAAGATGGACCTATTCCGTAGCCTGCAGTGACCGTGAACGGTGACGACATCGCTTCGAAGTATGATACCGAAGAAGACAAAAGCGATCGAAAGTAAAATCGTGTCTCTTTGCATCAGCATCGAAAATGCCCGCTTGAATGAACCAAACAGCCGGATTTCAATTTCGACAAAAAAAGTGCACGGCTGCCGGCGGAACGACACGATCACTAAGCATGTGATGGAAAGCGGGACAACACGACGATAAAAGACGTTTCATATACCGCACCACTGATCCACATACATCATTCGGACGTGAGCCAAGCGCGAATATAATGATGAAGAAAGCCTGAAGTCCTCGACCATACTACCGGAAACCGCTATACCGGTCCTTTTCGCTGGACACCGCAATGGCATTGATGACATTGCTCTAAAAAACAACGACATCATCCCACCACGATCGACCTGTACAAGGAAAGCGAGATGGCTCCCAGAAAGTAAGGAGCAACTGTACGGACCGCAGACACTACGATGGAGGCGATCCCCCTATCCTTATATCGTGGATAAGCTTATATGCGCCGGTTTTACGATATCGAGAACTGCCTGAAGGGATGCGCAAAGTGCTACCCCGGGAGTTCAACCTGCCCGGACAACATTATGAGCAGGCTCGTCCTGCGCGGACAGTATGATAATTCGGTTTCTCATGCCTTGGAGCCAGACTAGATCTCTGTTGGCAACGCGTTAGAAGAAAAGGAAGACGCCAAACTGTTCAATGACGCTATGGAGCTATAAACATTACCATCCCAAGGAGTTCGGTACGCTTCGTCATCCCTGCCGACGGCATTCTATCGAAACCGGGGAGAAACAGCCTAGACATTTCCATGAAGAAGCTGAACCCACGTTCTATGTCCCCATGACATCAAGGCTGCAAACCGATGAGCGGTCAGAAGAAGTTTGTTAAATAAGTTGCAAAAACCACAAAAACACACCCCAACCACCACCCAGCTATTTCAAGGAGAAACACTTGTCACGAACAATTGAGCAAATATTATCCACAATGCGGGCTTCCAGTGCAGTCTTCTCGAATGATGGGATTCTATCCGCCTGTACCAGTGACCTCGATTAACAATGTGACTATGGACGAGATTCAACGAAATTGGTGATTCTTAAATGCCGGGACATTGCTTCACGCTGGAAGCAAAAACAACGTTTCCATCAATTTTTTTGAAATGGCAGGTTTCAATTTCTTGAAGCCGTTTTTCCCCGTTTCAATATTTCTTGAAAGTGCTGGCCGGTGAAAAAAAAGCAAAAATGGATGGGTTTCATTGAAATGAATTTGAAACCAAATTTTTCAACGTTTCAAATGCCATTTCAAATATTTCGAAGAACTATAAATTATTATCTTTGCACACATTAAATAATGTATAGAATGGCGACCTGCCTTGCCGATGAAAGCTTGTTGATTACACAGCCGACTTTAGTCAAGAAAAACCGTAAAGATGGTGGCATGACGTTCGTGAATATCACGCGCAATTGTTTAACCAGGAGTAGGATGCCGCTCTTTGTGAAAACAAAGCTGGGACACGAATATATTTATCAGGTAACACAAACAGATTCGCGAACGTTCAAAAATCAATATTCTGGCGAGATCGAAATCATCGTTTCCGAACTGAATGTCACAGATGCTGCCGTAACTCCTCCTTTCACGATTGAAGACGATACAGACGGTGGTGACCACCTGCACGTATGAAACCTGCAGATTTGCCACCAACATAAAACCACTGGAACACTGCATCTCATGGCTTCGGGTGCGTAACTTATAAGCAAGGATTCCTGATCGAAACTCCGGTGCTGGTAAACTCCGAAACGCCCTGAAGAGGCGCGTGACTTTGTTGAGATCCCGGACAGGTTACGCTTTGCCTCGAACCCGTTGAAGCATTGATGGTTCCGGTTTCGACCGTTATTTCGAGATGTGACGAACCTTGCGTGCGGACCGCCGCCCGGTACAGATCGACTGCGAAATGAGCTTTGTGGAACAGAACGTGCTGGGCACATTTTCGAAGAATGACTGGCTTTATATCTGTTCATTGCAAGGTGATCGGCATCGATATATAAGCTTCCGATTGGCAAAGCTATTTGAAGCGACGAAGCCGGACCTGCACCGTTTCGTTAAAATGCGAGCGATGAACATGAAAGGACAACTTCTCGTATTCGATATTGTCGGCGGAAGGAGCGGCTTCTTATACGCAACGGTGGATGCGCGGTTGCTCCGGCGACGATTAAAGGGTATGTGGTATGTGTACGTGACAGGCAATGTAAAGTCGCTGCGAGGTATTGGATAAATTCTGCCCGGAAGTATTGCAGCAAGAAAGGGCGCTGGTGCAAAACCGGGCGACGATTCTGATCGCTCCCGACGATGCGATGAAGACGCAACAACTTTACGAATTGCGTGGTGGCCAGGCTTGGCGGCAGGCTGAATTCCCAGCGGGCTGAATCGACTTCAAAGTGGAGCGAAGAAGACCAGCGCTTCTATGCAATGCACCATCCGTTTGCCTTCTCCCAAACCCGAAGATATTCTTTGCTGATACGGGGAGGCCGTCCGTGCGAATGCATACGACATGGTGATCAGCTCTTATGTAATTGTGTGTGTCGAAGTGGGTAGCTTGCATCCATCCCGACGCAAGAGATTTACGAATAAGATGTTCGAGACGCCACGCCGAAGAAAGAGCACAGGAGCGTTTCGGCTTCTATTGAATGTGCCCTTCAATATGAATTGCGCCTCCTCACGGTGGTGATGCGGATCGTTGCGGAATTACTCTTGCCGGCCCCCCTCGATTCTATCGTGACTGTATCGCGTTCCCAGCACAACTTAGATCTGCATTGCTGAAGGATACTTGAACAGCTAATGGATTGGAAATTATGCCTGAAAGTAGATGGGAGTATGCTGCGATAAGGTCGATTTGATGGTTACTGGCTGGCAGAAGTGATTGACCTATAAATTATTGATTATTGGGGTTGGAATATTATACTGAAAGAAATCAGGTAATACGGCGACTCCGTTGCCATTGCAGGCTTTGATGACGCAGGTGCCAGGTAGGCGATGTGATCAGCCTGTACTCGACGTCTCGAGAGGTGGTGGACGAGGCAAGAGATTGGGGTGTAATCTCTGATTGTCTCTCATCATCCTTTGGCCTTTAAAGGCAGCTTCAAATCTTGAGCCACGAGTTCGACCTACTTTATCGAGCGGTGGCTGAAGGCCTGCAAAGTATGACTTGAGTGATTCATGCCGCCCACCCATACCAATCTCGATAATGCGGCGGGAGGCGTGAGCTTTCCGTCCGAGTGCGAACCGATCGGGCTGGAAAATGTCCGTGTCCTGAGCCCCGTAGCGAGAGCTTCTTTGCTGAAGCTTCTGAATCACTTTTCGTGCCGAGGTATTGAGGGACGACCTTGTTGTGCGGGAGCCAGGCGATGAGCATTATGATTCCTGTAGCTTCGGCGGCGGCCTGCCGGGGAGCAGATTCCGTGCAATTCCCATGGCAGAAATGGGCGAGTTGCATGAGTCAATCGTATCCAGGCTGACCCGCTTTCAAGCAAGTCGACGGTGACGCGTGGGTAGCTTTCCGTCCTGCATCCTTATGAAGAACCGACATTCGATTTCTATCGCTTTGGATAATACCTGGAACCAGGTCGGTTCGAGGTAGTCGGAGGAGAGTTGCCCGAAAAGAAGTGAATTGGGCTTCCTGCAACGTCAAGGGAACTTCCAGGTGAGTGCGTGAAGCATTCCCCATTTACTGGTAAGCCTATCCGAGGAAGTCGCTTTTTCTGCGGGGAGGCAGCGCTAGCGATCAAGGACGCTATGGCGTATACAGTGCCGTCTTTTATAAGGGAGGCTAAATATAATGACTTTTTACACGATGTGGAGGACCGGATTCTACTGGCGGTTATTGTGGTCATTATGAAATCAATGCTGTACAAAAAGACATCTTTATAACATATATGAGAAAAATTCCCTACCTTTGCGGTACATTTTTTCGATATTAATTCAAACCCAATAAAATATTTATAGAATGGCTACAGATAAACAATCCCAGCTGAAAAAAGAGATTACAGTTGAAGAAAGCTTTCTACGCTGTGTCTTCAGACGACTGAAATTGATAAAAGATAAAGAACTTTAAAGCGAACTTCCCTAGTCAACCGGTCTGATTGAAAAAATATAAAAGCACGGTGGACGGCGACAGATAAGTAAGGTATGTTGAATAGAGTTTCTTAGCCAAACCGTCGCCCATATCTGCAACGCCGAGATTTGCTGGCATATCCTTAAACGAGCGGATAATCTCAACAATCTCGCCAAGTGTGCGGGTATGAGTGACTGGAACTTCACAGAAGTTTTCATTGCAATGCTCGTTGCCGTTAAGTGCCGCTATCATCTCATCAACAACGTCGTCTATATAAACAAGATTCATAACAATGCTCGGGTCATTGACGCTAATAGGAAGATCATTCGCTATATTGTTGCAGAAAGTTGCAATGGCACTATTATAGTTTGGACGACACCACTTTCCGAAAACGTTCGGGAAGCGGTAGACAAGCACTTTCGCTCCAGTTTCCGCCGAATATTCAAACATCAACTGCTCGCCAGCACGCTTCGACTCACCGTAAGGATTGTCAAGAACCGCCTGAATAGATGATGAAATCATAACAGGGCAAGTGTTTCCATACTTCTTCAAAGTGTCAAGAAGCACCGACGCAAAGCCGAAATTGCCCTTCAGAAACTCAGAATTGTCCTTCGGGCGGTTAACACCGGCAAGATTGAAAACAAAGTCTGCATTCTTGCAATATTCCTCAAGGTCGGCAGGGTCACTGTCAATATCATATTCATAAACGGCCAAGTCCTCACTGTCAATGCCGTAATTGCGAGCTTTGCCATCGCGGATATTGTAAAGTTGCGAAACAAGATTTCGACCGACAAAGCCCTTGGCTCCGGTAACTAATATTTTCATTGAGATAAAATTTAATTATGATGGAAAAGAAAGATAATGTCTTCCTGTGTGTAAAAGATTTCCTATTGGTGATTTCTCCAATAGCGGGAACACTTTGAATAATTGTTCCCCCCAAAAAAATACTTTGCGAAGTCGATGGCAACGCAGTAGATTGCCGGTTTTCACACACCGGCTATTCGGAACGGATTTCGCGCGCCTTTGCCTTCTCAATCAAGCCCAAATCCTCCTGAATAAAGCGCAGACGCATCAACTGCTTCTTCATACCCTCAACATCAAGGCGCTGAGTATTGTGGCTATGATAATCCTCAATACGAGAAACCACCTCATCACCCTCAGAGAAGAACTTGTCATAATTTAAGTCACGGTTATCACAAGGAATACGGTAATAATTGCCCATATCAATAGCCTTAGCCATCTCCTCGCGAGTGACAAGAGTCTCATAAAGTTTCTCACCGTGGCGAGTACCAATAACGCGAACCTCAGTATCTCCATATTTCGGATCAACCTTAGAATATATTTCCTTCAGTGCGGTAGCAAGAGTCTCCAAAGTAGCGGCAGGAGCCTTTTGGACAAAAAGATCACCATTATGACCATGGGTAAACGCGTATATAACCAAGTCAACAGCATCATCAAGAGTCATCATAAAGCGGGTCATATTCGGATCAGTGATAGTAATAGGATTACCCTCTATCATCTGCTCAACCCACAAAGGGATAACAGAACCGCGGCTTGCCATAACGTTACCATAACGAGTACAACAAATGGTAGTAGCCGCACCCTCGCCAAGTTCACGACCCTTAGCAATCGCAACCTTCTCCATAAGTGCTTTGCTGATACCCATAGCATTGATAGGATAAGCTGCCTTATCAGTAGAAAGGACCACAACATTTTTTACCCCATGCTCGATAGCAGAAAGAAGAACGTTTCCAGTACCGAGAACATTAGTGCGAGTAGCCTCCATAGGGAAAAACTCACAACTCGGCACCTGCTTGAGAGCGGCGGCGGCAAAAACGTAGTCAACACCACGCATAGCAATATCTACAGAAGTCTTGTTGCGGACATTACCGATATAGAACTTCACCTTAGAATTCTGCAAGCGGTGACGCATATCGTCCTGCTTCTTCTCATCACGACTGAAAATTCTGATTTCCTTGATGTCGCTGTCAAGAAAACGACGTAGCACAGCATTCCCAAAGGAACCCGTACCGCCTGTAATTAACAGGACTTTGTCTTTGAATACTGACATACTATTTATAATGATTTTAAAAATTTATGCATCTTTTCTCCAGCAGATATATGAGAATACGATTGCTCTATTAGCATTTTCCCTTTTTTAGCAACAGCTAATGCTTTCTCATAATTATCTATGATATATTTGAGCTTGTTAGCATAATCCAATGGCGATTCTGGTTTTGCAAAATACATATGTTCGCCATCCTTAAAGTATTTTGATGTTTCTCCAACATTGGTTGATAATACAGGAGTACCCGACATTAAATATTCTCCCAATTTAGTTGGGAATCCTCCGTCTGCACGAACAGTCACAGGTTGGGAGGAAACTAAAATGTCTGCTTCTGATAGAATCTTTGGAACATCATTATATTGAGCAAATCTAAAACTTGTGTTGTTTGCTAATCCCTCTTGCTCAATAATCCTTTCCAATATAGATTTATCTTTTAAATTTGGTTTTCCAAAAAGATACAAATGAACATCATAATTATCTCTTAGCAAGATAGATAAAGCGTACAAAATATTGTCTACATTATCTTTTGATAATTCCATATTTCCCATATAAATTAATTTCTTAGTTTTATTTATAGGCTTTTTTATTATATTATGGAATCGATTGACATCGGTAATAGATGAAATTATAATACCTGGATTGTCTGTGATTTTTTTATAATATTTCAATAAATTTTCGGTCATGGAAATATATCCTGAATATTTACTTAAAATAACACGATAAATCACTTCTTTCCAAAATGGTATTTTATTCTTTAATTTACCTCTAATAGGTGTTGGATACTCATCAAAAATAAAAAATAAGTTTTCTCTTAAATAATATATTTAATACCCTCATATACAGCAGGCAAATGAGACTATCTGAGCTTATAATAAACACGTCGTATCTTCTAATTTTATCTCTTTTATGTAATTTTACACCTAAGATAAAAAGAGAATAAATCATTTCATATGCATGGAATAGCTTATTACTAAATCGTTTGCTTCTGAATGAATAAAAATATGATATACCATTAAAAACGCCTTCATTATTATTATTCGCGTTAAAATTATTAGGTGCAATTGACCATACATCAACTTTATCACCACATTCTAATAAGCCCTTAGAATATGAGAAGATACGTGTTGTGGCTGCCATTCCATACGGAATAGGGTATTTACAAATAATGCCAATATTCATGTTTTATCAATTAAATTCTACGATATAAGGAGATAAAATTAACAAATAGAGTAGTATGTTATTTTCTATAGGATTACTAAAAAAACTAATACATACTACTAATAATGAAAGTGTAACAATAATAATTGACTGCCTATATTGATAGAAAAAAAAATTACCAATCGAGTACATAAAAAAAAGAGAATGCGAAAATACCCCATGTCACTAATGTGTTTCCCAAGCCATTAACAGTAACAATATGTTTCAAAGCCATATATGAAGTTGTATCTTGGACGCAACCCCAACCTATTGGAAACATCAAAAATTTATCCGTCAACAATTTGAAAGAAAGGATTCTATTGGCTTCATATAGTTTCCTGTAACCTTGATGGTGTACTATTCCCTTTTGTGCGGAGGATATAAATTCTTCGATTTTTGGAAGAAGGAAGTCTGCATTCATCAACCAACCTATTGAAAAAGCAGTACAGATAAGAATAAGTGCTTTTATATAAATATTTTGTCCTTTCAAAAGAAACAGTAGCAAAATGATAAAAAATGCCAAATATCCTGCTGTGGAAAATGTAGTTAAAAGGATTATAGTATATACCTTAATGTGTCTATTCAATTGAAAACCTTGTCGACATATATTATATGCAATCAAGATATTTAAAATCATCGCATATGCACCCGGTTCCCACATAAAACCACTATTCCTGAAGTTTCCATTACCCATATATGTAAAAAAGAAAGCATAGAAATAGTATTTCTGAGACTCCTTCTGATAAAAAATATCAGCGGTAAAAGGACGGAATACAGAAGTAAGGCTATTAAACATACTGGGAAAGAACAAGGATAAGATATAAAATATTGTAGAAATTAACGCCAGTTTATACAAAAATTGCTCATATTTATCCCAAAAGTTATCCTTGCAACAAGATAAACATAAATATGCAAGATAGATCAAAACAATTTTCCCTATAAAAGGAAAAAAATCTATATTTTTACCAAAATATAATGAGGATATTAGGTTTATTAAAATCCATCCACTTAATAAATAAAAAAGAATATTATTATATAAATTCTTATGATTTATAAAGCTATAAAGAGCTAATAATCCCACAACTATAATTCTAATAAAATCATTACTAGCAATGGACGATGCTCCTGATATCATCATAGTGAGAAAAACAAATATCGCTATTTCTAGCTTTGTAATAGAATTTACTTTACCCATATACTTCGTTTTCCTAAAAAAATATTTTTGATCTGTATCTTAGGCCAAATAGTATTGGCAAATGTTGATATAATAAGTGAAATAATTACTCCTTTTACACCCCAATAAGTACCAAGCAATAAAGCCAATGGAATATGCACAAAAGCCTCTATCATTGTAATATAGAATTGGAGCTTTACACACCCAATACCATTGATTATGCTCCCATATCTAGCCCATGATAATTGGATGCAGAAATACAATAATAGAAGAAACATTAATGATTTATCGGGTTTGATAGTTGATGATAACCACCATTTGTATACAAAATCTGATAATAAAATCAAAACTCCTCCAGCGGCAATCATTATATATGAAATGAATTGTAGTTTTTTTAATATTCCTTTAATCCATTGATAATCCTTTCTCGCATAAGCATCAGTGGCAGCAGACCAAAAAGGAGTCATGATAATCATAAAGGCCATCTCTATCAAACCAATGTATTTGTAGGCAATATTATACTCAGCCACAGAAGTATTTCCACAAGTATGGGCGATTATCAAGTTGTTTGACTGAAATAATAATAAAGTCGTCAATTGAATCCAAAAGAATTTACTCCCAAGAATAACAATCTCTTTTATTTTAGAACGCTCAAAGAAAGAGGGGGTTGGCATATATTGGGGTATCATTTTTCTAAACAGTATCAATGAAAAAATCATCAATACAACGACTGGAGCCATTGATATAATCATTCCCAATTTCAAAAGAGAAACTTCATTGCAAACATTTGTATAAATAAAAATTCCAATGAAAGCGAACAATTGACTAAGCATCAATATCAATGAGGATAATGCCGGCTTTTGTAAAGCGTACAATACAGAATTTAGAAGTTTTAGTAGCATTTGAAATGCTAAACTTGAAAGAACCCATAACATTAATAATGTAAGTTCACCATTAGGAATCGAATGAGCGTTTAGCAGACTATTCCAATTGCAAAAATGGAACAATGCAGGCCTCTATGATAAAGAACAAGAAACATAAGATTCCCATTGCACCATAAGTAGTACTCACATATTTTCGAGCATTTATTTCATCTTTACAAGCAATTGATTCCGCCAATTTATTTCTCAGACCATTACCTAACCCAATGTCAAAAAATGCAATCCAAGAAACAATTGTAGTAATTGTCAACCATATTCCATATCTATCTTGATTCAAACTATTAATCAACAATGGAACATAAGCCAAATTAATAATGATGTTGCAAATTTTTATGAGCAACATCCCCAAAATATTCTTTTGTGCCTTTTGAGTTCTGCCTGAAGATGACTTAATAAAACTCAACCCTTTCATATCTTGAAACCTAAAATCACCTAATAATAGGATTATCTAAAAGAATTTTATACAGGAATAATATTCCACTTCTCCTCATACTCACTATGCATTAATATCGCCTTACCCTCTTTCTATTCAAACATCCTTGGCTTTGTGTCATCGTCGTGAAAGTCTGAATAGGAAGTTATATAGTAGTTCATATCTTGCAAGATCCATTCATTTGTATTAGCCAATACGTTGATTCTATGTTTTCGAAAAAATGTGTTATTTCGTGACTGATAGGGAATTCGATTCTTCCAATTTTGCCCAACCGAATTTTTTTCATCAATTCTAAATGCGATACCGTACCGTCAACGTAACCAAAATCACACAGACATGATGGATAGTCTTCATATATGTAAGATATATTCTATGTCGATATGACGTTTCCTGTATGTTTCTTCACAAGTCTTATTTCCAGCTAACACTTCAAATCTTCGGATAAACATAAATTCCTATTTTTTCGAGTATATATTTTAATTTGGATGCATAATTCTTGTATCAGGCACTGGTGATTATTATATCGAAACGCTTTTGATATTTTTTTACGAACCGCCCCCAATAATATATTGGTAAATACGCTGCAAAAGATATTGTTTTGTGGCAAAATCTTATCAAACTCCGAAAATATACATGAGATTTTTCCTGGAAAATCTCATGTATATTTTGATTATTCCTTTTTACATTGTGTATAAAAGGTCTTAATAAAAATTTCATTTCCGGTACTTGAACTATTTTATGTGCAATTTTCATTAGTTTCGGTGATAATTGTATTTGCACTTATTTAGAAATATCCATTATTTCTTGAATATTCCACAAAAGTCCAATATCATTTTATCCTTCCTCCAAGATAGCTCTTTAAACTCGTTGTGAGCCGTAAGGAACACCACGATGTCTGCCTTGTCGTAGGCTTCGCAGTAGTTAGTCAGCTTAAACACGTTGTGCTCTTTTACATTCGGTTCTACGACCAAAATGTCGGCATTGTTGCAGCTCTGCATCACTTTCGTGGTAATATACTTCGCCGGACTTTCACGCAAATCGTCAATATTTGGTTTGAATGCCAATCCCATCATGGCTATAACTGGTTTACGATGATTCTTCAACTCAAACTTCAACATGGCGTTCTTCACCTTTTCAGCACACCAGAAACTCTTGTAGTTGTTAATATCACGTGCATCGCTGATTAACTTGCTTTCTGCCGGGAAATCAGCAGTGATAAAGTATGGATCTACCGCAATACAATGACCTCCTACACCGCAACCGGGTTGCAGGATATTTACACGCGGATGCTTGTTGGCAAGGTTAATAAGTTCCCAAACATTGATACCAGCCTTGTCGCAGATAAGCGAAAGTTCATTGGCAAAAGCTATCTGTACATCGCGACTGGAGTTCTCCGTCAGCTTACACATTTCCGCTGTACGGCAGTTAGTCTTGTGAAGTGTGCCCTGCACAAATTGCGAATAGAATGCTATTGCCTTTTCGGTAGATTCAGGATTCAAACCACCGATGACCCGATCGTTGTGTACCAATTCATAGATCACATTACCTGGCAATACACGCTCCGGGCAATAGGCTATGAAAATCTTACTTTCCAATTCCGGACGTTCACCAAAAATGATGCGTGCCATAGCCTCTGTAGTTCCTACAGGTGAAGTGGATTCTATTACATAAAGATCCCCTTCTTTCAGTAACGGCAATACGGCACGTGTAGCCGCTTCCACGTAACTCACATCCGGCTCGTGGTTTCCCTTGAACGGGGTTGGGACCACCATGAAGTATGCATCGCTGACTTCCGGTGTAACCGAAGCCTTCAACATGCCAGCTTTCACTACTTCCTGTAACATTTCCTCCATGCCAGGTTCAATGATGTGCAAATGTCCCGCATTGGTCATTTTCACTACATGAGGATTAATGTCAACTCCTGTTATTTGAATGCCGTGCTTTGCGGCAATAATGGCTGTAGGTAGTCCGATGTAACCCAAGCCCATGAAACATGCTTTCATTTATCTTTGTATTAAATATTAAATCATTCATTTACATAAAAAAACACATATTAGGGCAAAGTCTTCCCGAATGTAAATACGCTATATTTTACACACATTTTTCAAGAAAGACAGATTGTCTATTTTTTGCTTACAAGTTGTCACATAAAAAATAAGGGAGTAAACATCATTTCCTCCTAAATCATACATTCCTGCTTTTAATAATATCTTCGCTTTCTTCTCTATGTGCTTACCATACATTCCGACTAATGACGGTATATTTAATTGAAAAGAAATTTGGTTCTTTTTTAACGTTTTATAATCCATCATTTGCATATACTCATATCGTTCCGGATGGGCCAACAAAGGATGATAACCTTTCTTTTGGATGCGTTGCAAAATAGACAGTAATCCCATTGGTGGATTGAAATAAGAAGTTTCCACTAACAGATAACGTTTTCCCTCCTCAAGGGGTAACAGGTCATCCTTTTCCAACCGTTCCTCAAAAAGGTTATCCAACATATATTCCGCAGCCAAAGCCAATTCCACCTTCCCTTGATATTTTTGTTTTAAGCTCAAAAATTTTTGTTGTAATGTAACAGTTTTATTGGACATGTCTTCCATGACGTGAGGGGTAAGCCATATTTTCCGCACTCCTTGCCGCTCCATCTCATCCAAAATTCTCCATGTTTCTTCTTCTGTTTTTACTCCATCATCAATACCTGGCAACAAGTGACTATGGCAATCGGTGAAACCACGGAAAAAACCGCTTTCCGCTAATGTTTTTTTCTGTCGAAAAAGCCACATTCCTGTTGACTATTTATTTTGAGTTGCCGTAATAAGAGGTATACCCATTGTGGTAACCATAACTGTAACCATATCGATAACTATAGCGTCCACCAGTACTTTCCGTCCCATTCAAAATTACCGAAAGGTTTTTGAACCGCTTTTCTAGATAAATACTTTCCAATTCAGATAACAGTGAGCGGTCCAATAATCCCGCCCGTACCACAAAGAGTGTCCAGTCGGCATATTGCTCTATGATTTGTGTGTCTGCCACGATATCTATCGGCGGACAATCCACAAAGATATAATCGTATTCATTGCGCAAGATTTGCATCAAGGTTGCAAATTTTTCATCTTCCAGCAGTTCCGTCGGATTCGGGGGAATGGTCCCCACAGGAAGAACATGCAAATTGGCATGTTTCTTATCTATTACAAGCGCTTCATTCCAATTAGCCACCCGATTACCCAAATAGTCACTCAGACCTTTCTTAGGCGACCCCACATAAGCAGAAGTGGATCCATGTCGCAAATCTCCATCTATCACCAATACTTTTTTCCCTTTAATGGCAAAGCTCGTGGCTATGTTCACCGAAAAGAAACTCTTTCCACTACCCGGATTGAAAGAGGTAATCACAAATACTTTCTGATCGGTATTCTTGTTTTTCATAAAGTCCACGTTGGAGCGAAGTACACGAAAAGCTTCGTTGATGATGTTGCGATTGCCTTCTTCCACCACGATTGTTTTTTCCTGAGATTTGTTCTTCTTTTTCTTGTTATTGGAATATAATGGTATTTCACCCAAATAGGGCACACTCAAGTTCTCCAAATCTTTCTTACCCCGAACTTTGGTGTTCATGTTTTCTTGCATAAAGATAATGACTGCCGGTACTAAAAGCCCGAGAGCAAAAGCCACCAACAAAATGTTTTTCTTATTCGGTGCCGTTGGTAAAGCACTGCCACGTGGAGCTGTAATCACTCGCGTATTATAAGCGGTAAACGCTTGGGACAGTTCGTTCTCTTCACGCTTCTGGAGCAGATACAGGTACAACTCTTCCTTTACTTTTTGTTGACGTTCTACCGATAACAAGTATTTGGCCTGACTCGGATTAGAAGCTAACTGTTGAGTGGTCGCCACTTCCTGTTGACGAATACTGCGTATCTGGGTATTCAGTGATACAATCAGATTATCAACTGATTGCAAAATGGTACGCTTCATACTCTGCATAGAGTTTCCCAAATCTTTCACCAACGGGTTCTTCTCGCTACTGTTAGCTATCAACCGGTTACGATCCAACACAATCTTGTTGTATTCTCCGATTTGACTTTCGATATTTACGTTAGCTATACCGGAGTTGGTTGGCAATGGCTGGTTCATTTCCTTGCTGTTCAGTTCGCGACGAATATACTGGGCCGTGGTAAGCTGATTGGTGAGTGCTTGAATTTCTTTTTTATTCTCAGCTGACTGGCTCATATACAGATTGGATGCGGCTTGTACGTCCGGCAACAGATGTTCACTCTTGTAGCTGGAGATGTTCTCATCCACATGACCCAATTCGTTTTCAATCACGCCCAAACGTTCACCGATAAACCGTGAGGTACTTACTGCTATCTGGTTCTTGTCCTGGATCCATTTCTCGTTATAAACCTCAATCAATGTATTTAATATATCTTCTGCCTTTTGTACAGAAGCATCATCAATGCTCAAATTAATAATGGTGGCATCTTCATTGCCTAATTCAGCCCACAATTTTTGCGTATAGCTGTCTGCCACCATATCAGCCGGTTCTTTACTATATTGAATAGTGCTGCCTGTAAAAAAAATCTCATATTGAGAAGTTAAGCTGATGGCCAATGTTCCTGCTGATGTTTGAATGGAATCTCCTATAATTCCTTCAAACCGTTCCCCTGTTTCTTCTCCAGCAACGATAAAGTTTGAAAGATAAAACTTGTTTTGTGCACCAACTTCTATATCAAAACTTACACTTTTTTTATTATCAAAAAGATAAGTCACCAATATCGGGCTTGATTTATATAATTCTATTCTTTTTAAGCCCCTACGAATAGTATATATCTCATTTAGCCCCAAACGCTTCACCACCTCTGTCATCAGCGTAGGGGATTTCAAGGTGAGCAGTTCGTTGTTGATATTGGTGTTTGATTTAAAAATACCCATATCTGCAAACTCATTCATTGCACTTGCCGGAGAATTGTTCTTGGAGTCATCCTTAATTAAAATGGCAGCCGTCCGGGTATAGACATTAGGAGTACTCAACAAATATAATGATGCCGTTGCCAACGCAACGAACAAGGAAGTGGCAAACCAATACCATTTCGGGATAAACATACCCCATAAATCTTGTATCCGTATAAAATCATCGGTAGGTTTGCCTGTGTTCGTTCTATTCTTTATCATTTTGGCTCTCTTTAATATCTTATAAAATAAAATTCAATACATTACTTGAACAGCAAAACACCCAGCGAGGATAGGAGCGAACCGATACTGATCCACAACGATACCGATTTTACACTGTTCTCATTAATGGTGCTTTGTCCGGCACGTACCTTGTTGGGCTGTACATACACCACATCATTCTGTTTCAGATAATACACCGGTGAATTAAACAGATCTTTCGAGCGGATATCCACCCAATGGGTTACACGCTCGCCGTTTTCTTCACGGATGACAAATATCGCATCTCGCTTTCCGTAGATGCTTAGGTCACCCGCCATACTGATGGCTTCCAAAAGGGTAATCTGATCTTTTGTAATGGCATATTTACCTGGAGTTTTCACCTCGCCCAACACGGAGAAATAAAGGTTCATAAACTCAACTGTAACTACCGGATCGTTTACCAGATTCTCTTCCATCAGCCTTTTTTTTACCAGGGTGGCAATCTGGCTCTTGGTCATACCGGCAATATGCAATGTTCCGACAACAGGAAAATCAATGTTCCCCTTATCATCCAATGTGTAACCTGATATTTCTCCATTGATGTTGCCAAAACGTAAATCAGAAGATCCGGCACGGTATTGCACCCGTGTCAAATTAAACAGAGCCGCCAATTGCGGATCCTTACTGGACACCATAATGGAAATCTGGTCTTTGGGTTGCACGGTAATATCCCGTGCCCCGATAATCGCTTCGGGCTGATTAACTACGATATCTTGAAAATAGACAATTTCTTTGGAGGTATTGCAGGACACCAACAACACGCATAAGAAGCACAATTTAATTAAATGAAATTTCATACCTTATTTTTTTTCTGTACAGTTAATTATTCTACTTTATGTTTTCGGTTGATTTTCATAGTTATGTAACAATGAATCACCGTCCAAACAGCCACATCCAACAGAAACAAGTTTGTTACGGAAAGGCAATGAATCAAAAAACAATTTCCCAATGCAAAAAGAGCTGCCATAATAATAATGCTTACCATCGCTTTACGTTGGGACATTCCTAAGGCTATAAATTTATGGTGGATATGATTCCGGTCTGGAAGAAATGGATTTTTACCGTTACGCAACCGGTGAATAACCACACGTATCACATCAAGCATTGGTACAATCAAAAAAGAAAAAGCTATCACAATGCTACCGGGAAAGGCACTCTCTTTCACTGGATCGGACATACTCAGACGGATGACCATCACTGCCAGCAGCATCCCGATAGTGAGCGAACCGGTATCACCCATAAAGATCTTGCGTCCCCGATATATCTTACCGTATACGTTATAATAAAAGAACGGCAATAACACACTGAAAGCAGCTAGACTGATAAAGGCATACATCCACCATTGCAAATGGATGAACATGCAGCTGAAAGCGAGGAATGAGATAATACTCAACCCAGAGGCAAGTCCGTCAATGCCGTCTATCAAATTGATGGCGTTCAGGATATAGACGATGACGAATACTGTGAACGGCACTCCTATGTAATAAGGTATGACATAAATACCGAACAACCCGTATAGGTTGTCGAAGCATAACCCGGAAATCACCAACAGTATGCCACAAAGTATTTGCACTACAAATTTGGAACGGTAACGTACACCGATAAGGTCATCCATCATACCTATAAGATAAAGTATGAACAGACAACAGAGCATGGAAAGCAGACGGTTCGTCAAGTCCATGTCGAGTATGTTATAGCCCTGCCAAAGGTTGTAACCGATAATGGCAAGCGAAACCGTAACTGTGATACAAGGGAAAAAGGCGATACCGCCTAACCTTGGTATATGGGCAGTATGCAACTTACGTTCGTCCACTGAGTCGAACAGGCGACGTCGGAAAGAGACCAACGAAATGCGAGGCAGGACCATCGCACTCAATGTCCAGCCGACTATGACTATAAAGGCAAATTCGATAAAATGAAGAATGTCCACTATATGATTCTTTTGATGATTTTCTTAATCTTGCCCTATCCGTTGTAGAAAGGCTTGTGGAATATAGGAAGTAGCCACGGCGCATACGCCTTGGACGGTGACCACCAAACGGCGATTCTTCCTAATCCGGCAGATAACCCCTTCCGCTCCCCTTGAACTTTCCGTCAATGACCCGTACACGTTCTCCCTGTTGAAACTTGGAATTGTCCTCCCCGAAATATTCCATTCCCTGCTCGCCGGACGAGGTGACCAGCATGAAAATGTTCATTTCCCGATCAGGAATGGCAAGGGGAAGTCTTTTCAATCCCTTCTGTCTTGTATATAGGATTACCTTATTGGTGAATTGTCGCTGTACTTCCAAAGCACGACAAACGGTTGAACGGAAGAAACATAAGCGAATTAATGACCGGACGACGGAGTTTCTTCTTTATGCCGTTACGTTCCATCAAGGTTTCCTCACAAGGAATGTAAGTCTCGATCTTGTCTTTTTTCAATATATCCTCAATCTCGAAAACTTTGTTATAAAATACTTTTAGGGCGAACCAATGTTCGTGTGTGTGTGTCTATGTTCAACGAAAAGTAATGTTACCGGGTTGATAAAAAGGATATAATTTCCATTCCTGCACCTTCCGCTTTTTCAAATAAGGGAAGATACAGCAATCAAAGGTTAATCCGGTTTTTTTTCCTTCATAGGACTTCCGGAATGCGGGCCGCTCCTGACTACAGTGAGCGGATACCGTAACCCCGTATTCGTACCGTTTCTATGTAAAGAGGGGTACGAATGTTGTTTTTCTGATAATCAGCCATACGTACATTAATATAAAAAGAACATTTTTTGCTCGGTTTGCTCAATTTTAGACTCGAAAATACGCTCGAATGGAAAATGCAACGTTCTCCTTTTATTTTATATTCTTATTACGGTACTATTTTGATTCGTATTAAATTGTCAATATAAACTATTAATAATCAGCAATTTATAAATGGGGGGGGGTAAAATAAGGAAATAAAACGTTTATTTTACTTTTCAGTTTTACTGAGAATCATTACCTTTGCAGTGTGTTTTTACCCTCTCTTACATAGAAATGGTATCGTTCAAACCCTTCAAAATCTTCTCGTTCGCATTATCTATTATGGCATTGTCCAAAGAATCCAAGTAAATAAGCGTAGTCCTTTCGCTGCTGTGTCCCATCCCCGCACTGATGACGGCAATCGGTACGTCGTGGTTGCGTGCGGCGGTAGCCCAGCTGTGGCGAGGCGTATATGAGGACAAAGGTAATGGTTCGCCAAGCAATTTACCCAACCGTTTCAATTTTCGGTTATGGTAGTTCAATCCGGTTCGATATTGCCGGTAAGCCTGATCTGGCTGTTCATCGGTAAGGATGGGGAAAAGATATGGACTTTCCGGACAAACCTGCCCATATCGTTCCAATATCACCGCCATACACGGTTCGATATGTAATGTTAAGTATTGGCCTGTCTTATGGCGACAATAGGTAATTCGCACGCTGTCCACATTCTCTTTTTTCAGATATGCCATGTCCACAAACGCCATGCCACGGGCACAATAGCTGAACACGAACATGTCTTTGGAAAGTGCCAAAGCCGGTGAATCCGAGAGGTCAATTCTTTGAAGTTTCAGGATGGTTTCCTCATCCACGGCACGCTTCGATGTGCGAGCCACTCCTGTATAAACCTCACGAAACGGGAAAGTCTGCACCGCAAGACCTTGCTTTACGGCCTTGTTATAGACGGCACGCAGAATCCGCATATAGAACGAGCTGCTGTTTCTCGCTACCTTTTGTTGCCACAACCATACCTCATACCGACATGCCAGGGCGGAATCCAACGACGAAAAAAGGAATGTCGTCACCGTCCAGGAAAGCGAAAAAAAGCTGTTCAGTGCACGCTGGTAATTACGAGAGGTGCCGTATTGGCCGTTCTCCCAAAGCGCTTCCATCTCTTTTTTCATGTAGTATAGGAAACCGGGCTCGGAAGGCAGGGAGCGATAGCGGTTGAGTATTTCCGACAAGGTGTATGTTTCTCCGCTACAGTCCAGCTCGCGGATAATCTCACGGATGTCCCGCATCTCCTTTTCCGCCCGTTTCCGGTAGGCGCTCAGGATCCTCTCATTGCCGGGGACAGCGACAAGCTCACGTTTCGTCTCATTCCACCACTCGGGAAATATCCTCATGTCGGTGGTAATCTGCCTGTTCTCCTGACGGTGGCAAAGCTGGTAACAGAGCGTACCGGCCTTACCCTGTACCGTCGATGGACGGAATTTTAATTTAATGGTAGCCATATATAGTCTGTTTTATGATGAATAATAGGTACATAGATACAACCCGTGGGCTATATTGTTGAAGGAAGAAAATATTTAGTCTTAGATTCCGCTTCTCCGCTTGAAACACCGAATATCACCTGATGCCGATGCCAAACTCTGTAAATCTTCTTGAAAGACAGTCCGAATAGCCTCGTAAAGAATCAAAGTCCGAAAATGAAAAGCGACGGTTTTTCCGTGGAACAAGTCCAGAAATATTTATATCGTATAAACAACAAGACAGTATATGTTTTCTGGGAAATTCGTGAAAAACAGGCGGATACCAGCGAGTTCCCTATAATCAAAGATAAATCAAAACCGTATTGTCACGGGCGTTCCGGCTTCGCTTTCCATGAGTATTTTCCTTGCGACAAGTCGCGGAAAATACACATGGAAACAAACGCCCGGACAATGGTTTTGATTTCGGGAAAGATTATAGGGACTCACTGCGACCGACGCGACGCATGACCGTGTCATTGATAAAAAGGAGGGCCTCCTTTATATCTCCATAAATCCGGCAGGAAGTACGGGATATATGGGCAGACCTGGCAATGTCTTATGAAAAAAAAACGCCGCCCCATGAAAAGACAGGGACTTCAGCTCCCTCTGCTCTGCATAATCCTCCCTTTGCGCCCGTGCCGGCTTCTTCGCCCTTCCTCCGCATACCATATCCTTGTTTTCACGGCATGTTTCTCTCACGGAAAACTAGTCTTTCGGACATTTGACGACATCTGATGACATCTGATGACACCTTTTTGAAAATCAGAGTTTTATTCGGATTTAGCCCATATTTTTGAAGTGTCAAAGCAATTTATTAACCCCAAAAAAGAAAAGGTATGGCACAAGAAAAGAGCCCGAACGGAAGCCTAGACGGCCCCGGAAACCGAAGGCCGCGAACGACGCCCCTTTGGTGGAACAGATCACCGAGCTGATGATGGTTCATAACAAGAGCGACCCGAAAGCCGGTGTACAGGTGGTCAGCGAGATCGACAAGGACGGGAAGGTCAAGACGGTTCCGGCGGACGAGAAGAATGAGAACTCATTCCTGAAATTCGACAAGAACTCGAGCATACTCGAAAACTTCATCAAGAATTTCTGGAGCCAGCTCAAAGAACCTACCCATTTCCGCCTGCTCCGCATGACCTTCCACGACTACAAGGTGAACAAGCAGGCGATCAAAGACCTGGCGGAAGGGAAAAAGACGGACGCGGTGAAGGAGTTCCTCAAACGCTACGAGATCCGTCCGAGAGAAAACAAGAAGGAACAAAGTGTAAACCAAAAAGAAAAAACAGCTATGGCAGACAAAGAGACACAACCGCAGGAACCCCTGCAACAGAGCGAGGTACAGCAGGCGGCACAGCAACAGCCCCAGGCTCAACAGGCAGCGCAGGAGTCGCAAGGACCGCATTACCGGTATAATGAGAACATGGTCAACTGGGAGGAGTTGGAAAAGGTCGGAATCTCAAAGGCTTCGCTGGAACAGCAGGGACTCCTTGATTCCATGCTGAAGGGCTACAAGACCAATAAGCTGGTGCCCCTGACAATCCATCTTTCCGGTTTGCTGACAGCCAAACTGGACGCGAGGCTCTCACTCATCCCGCAACAGGATGGACAGGTGGGACTGGCCATTCACGGCATACGCAAGGAACCGCAGTTGGAACGTCCTTATTTCGGGTTCAACTTTAACGAGGAGGACAAGAAGAACCTGCGTGAGACCGGCAACATGGGGCGTGTGGTGGAACTCAACCTGCGTGGCAGCGAGTACACCCCCTGCCTGATCTCCATCGACAAGAACACCAACGAGCTGGTCGCCGTCCGGCAGGAGCATGTCTACATCCCGCAGGAAGTGAGCGGGGTAAGACTTACGGACGAGGAGATCAGACTGCTGAAGGAGGGACAACCCGTCAAGGTGGAGGGGATGACCTCCAAGGCGGGGAAGGAGTTTGACGCCACGCTCCAATACAGCGCCGAGCGCAGGGGGCTGGAGTTCATCTTCCCGAAGAACCAGGTATTCAACGAGAAGTCCATCGGGGGCGTACCACTCTCGCCTACCCAGATAAAGATGCTCAGCGAGGGACATACCATCCTGGTCGAGGACATGAAATTCAAGAACAGGGACGGGGCTTTCTCCGCGTTTGTCACGATAGACCAGATGACAGGACGGCCGAATTACACCCGTCATAATCCGGAGACCGGAGAAATCTATATTCCAAAGGAAATCTGCAACGTGCAGCTGACAGCCGAGGACAAGGAGGTCCTGCGCAAGGGGCAGGCCGTCTATCTGGAAAACATGATCAACCGTAAGGGAGAGGAATTCTCCGCATTTGTCAAGCTGGACATGAATACCGGCAGGACGATGTACTCACGCACGCCGGATGGGTTCAACGAGCAGCAGGCACCACGTATCCCGGCGGAGGTTTACGGCCATGTATTCACGGCGCAGGAAAAGGCGAACCTCCAGGACGGGAAGACCCTCCTGGTCGAAGGACTGAAAAACAACGGGCAAACGTTCAGTTCCTACCTGAAAGTAAACCCTTATTCCGGACAGTTGCAGTATTTCCAAGAGAACCCTGATATTCGCAGGGATACTTCCCGTCGTGCAGCACAGGCGGATACCGCCCAAGGCCAGCAGCAGGAACAAAAGAAGGGCGCAAAACAAGCGGTATAACCCCAATCAGAGAGAAACAAAATGAATTTTACAAACATCAAATCCCCAAACCGTATGAATACGAATCGGAACATCCCTTATAATTATAATGTAAAAGATATTGATTGGCCCGGCCTGAAGGCCGTGGGTATCAGCAAGGAGCAACTGGAAGCGGACGGCAACCTTGACCTGTTGTTGCAAGGCAAGGAGTCGGAAATCATCCCGTTGAAACTCTGTACCCCGGTAATCAGCCTGACCATGGACGCTACACTCAAACTGGTACCCGGTGACAACAACAGGACAATCATGGAAATCAACGGCATCCGTCAGGAGGAATCTCCAAAGAAATAACAAAAAAATAAAATAAGTTTAACCTGTCCCTGTACTGCCCAATCCGGTACGGGGCATCAAAAAGAAAAAGAATATGATCGCAATAGTGACTGACAGGCCCAACGTGGGCAGAGAGATAGCAAGAGTGTTGGGAGCCGGCAGAAAAGAGAACGGTTATATGACCGGGAACGGCAACATGGTGACATGGACATACGGCAATATGCTTTCCCTTGCAATGCCGAAGGATTCAGGAACAGCCCATGTGGAGTGGAAGGACTTTCCCCTGCTGCCGCCTTCCTTCCTGACAGTAAGGCACGTGAAGACGGATACCGGGTGGAATCCCGACATCAATGCGGTGCTCCAGTTGAAAGTGATTGCCAAGGTGCTCAACGCATGCGACACCATTATTGCGGCAACCGATGCCTCCCGAGAGGGAGAGATGCTGTTCCGCCATCTTTACGGTTTTCTGGGATGCAAACAACCCTGCCTCCGCCTCTGGATCTCGTCTCTGACGGACGAGGCCATCACGGAAGGTATGGCGAACCTCCTTCCGATGTGATCGGTTCGACAACCTGTTCCTTGCGGCGGACAGCCGTAACCGGGCGGACTGGCTCCTGGGGGTCAATTCAAGCTATGCCATCTGCAAGGCGGTAGGCTTCGGAAACAATTCGCTGGGCAGGGTACAGACACCCGTACTGGCGGAGATATGCAGACGGTACCGGGAAAGGGAGAACCACATGCTGGCTGACAGCTGGCCCGTATTCATCAGCTTGTGCAAGAATGACCGTATCTTAAAGATGCGCCACGTGGACGACCTTGTGGTCCGCCGGGAGGCACTGGCATTGTACGAGGATTGCAAGGCGGCAAAAAGTGTCCGCATCACAGCGGTAGGGAAACGGACGGAGGAAATCGGGGCACCGGCACTTTACAACCTGGCCGAACTGCAGAAAGATGCGAACCGTTACCATAGCCTGACGGCCATACAGGTGCAGGAGATTGCACAAGGCCTGTACGAGAAGAAGCTGATTTCCTATCCGCGCACCTCCAGTCGCCTGTTGCCAAAGGATGTATATGACACGTTACCGCCTGTCATGGAAAAGATGCTGTCCCGCAAGGAGTTCCGACAATATGCCGATACGGTTGACCTTGCCGCGCCACGGGACAGTATTGAGGCACAAGACACCATGGAGCATCATGCCATCATCATCACAGGCACACAGCCCGGTAAATTGGACCGGGAGGAAATGCTGGTTTACACGCTCATTGTCGGCAGGATGCTTGAAACGTTCATGCCGCCCTGCAAGGTGGAATACACAACCGTCGATACGGTGTGTGCCGCACGTAAATTCCGCATCCGTACATACCGCATCTTGGAAAAAGGATGGCTCGGAATTTTCGAGAGGGAACATCTTGTCGCAAAAGGCTGTATGCCTTACCTGGTGATGCCGGATCTTTTTCAGGAAGAGATCCTGCCGGTGGCAGGATGCAGCCTTATACATGAGAAATCGTTACCGGTTTCCCCTTATACGGACGAGGAACTGGTGGATTATATGGACAAGGCCGGACTGGGCACCGTCTCCACCCGCACGAATATTCTCCGCACGCTGTTGGAACGTAAATACATCTGTTATTCGGGTAAATATGTCGTCCCGACCCCTAAAGGGCTTTTTCTGTATGAAACGGTACGCAGTATGAAAGTGGCCGATGCTTCCCTCACTTCGGGCTGGGAAACAGAACTGGCACGGATAGAACGGGGGGAACTCTCGCAGGAAAAGTTCCTGGACGGTGTGCTGGAAACGGTAAATGAGGTGACTGGCGAGATATTCCGGAACCATCCGGTGAAAAAGCGACCACAGGGGACCACATAAACATATGTCAAAGCCAACAAGACAAGGGAAAGTGCAGACGTCTGTCTGTACTTCCTTTTTTATATGTGTAAGATACGTTTTTCCCGATTTTTAAGCGGCAAAAGTCTTGATTGCCTCGTTTTTGCCGCAAGGCGGCCCCCTTTGGGGGCTTGGTTGGTCAAAAAAGAAAATCATCCTCGCTTCGCTGCGGTATTTTCTTTTGCCAAGCCTTGCGCAAAAAAAAGGCAATCAAGGGCCGGAGGCCTATAAAATCGGGAAAACATATCCCGATGGGATTATTCATTCTTAAAAATTTAAAGACATGAAACTACAACTTATCGAAAACATCTGCAAGCAAACGGTCTCACAGGTTTTGCTTACGGGAATATGCCTGCTCTACAGCAAGGGGATCATTCCCGTGTATCTGCCCGTCCTGTTCCTTTTGTCGGGAACGCTCATCAGCCTCCTCTTCAGGACATTCACCCTCATTGTAAAAATAATTATTGCCCTGACCGTCATGGGCATGCTTGTATAATCCTTAAAGCGTAAAGACATGAGAACCGCTACATTCACCCCGCCGGCTCCGGTTATGCCGGCTACGTGGCCCGCCACAAACCGTGTGAGACCTGTTAAAAAACGGATTCCCGATACGACGGATGGACCGAAACGTATCGGCTACTATCTGGAGTCGTTGAGAGGCGTAGCCTCCTCAAAATCCGGACAGGCAGAGAATCCTGAAGGATTTTTTCAAGGAAACTTATGTATAACATTTTAAATTTTACCATTATGTTTTTTCAAGCAATCAACCAAATGATCACGGCAGGCACAGACCTGAGTATCAACATCAGACGAGTAAACAGCAACCTGACGGTGGCCGTTGTTCCCAGGCGGTCGGGGGTAAAGGACGGGGAGCGCATCGTTCCGCTCATCCTGAACGGCACGCCGGAAGAGCTGGATGCGGGCTTCCTGCAGGCTGTCGGCACACCTGTACAGAAAGCGCAGGGCATCCTTACCAACCTGGAAACGTTCGAGAAGCAGGCGGAACAGGCTGTCTCACAAAGCAAAGCCGCCAGGTCTGCTGCGGAAAAAGAGTCCAAAGAGGTCCGCGAGAAACGGGAAAAGATGGAAAAACTGCTTAAGAAGGCGGAGGATGCCATGACCGGCAAACGCTATTCCGAAGCGTTGACATGGCTCAAACAGGCAAAGGTGCTGGCACTTCCGGACAAGCAGAAGGAAATCGACGAAAAAATGGCGGAAGTACAGAAAAAGGCATCGGAGGGAAGCCTGTTCGGCATGGAACAACCGCCAATGTCCAAGCCGCAGCCGGCTCCACAACAGACGGCATCGCAACCGGCGGCAGCCCCGGCACCGCAATACCGGAGCGGAGAGCAAATCCCGATGTTCTTGCCCGAGCAGCCGGCTCCGGTTCCGCAACCCGTTTCACAACCGCAACCGCCCCGGTCGGCTGTACATCCCGGACAGCAAACGCCATTTACCAGACAGCCGCAAACACAACCCGTACAATATACGCAGCCCGCACCACAAGCAGTTCAATCGGCCCGCAACAGGCAGTTCCAGCAGCCGTGTACGGAGGACAATGGACGCAACCGGTCCCGAAGGCAACCGCAGAATGTCTCCGGTACAGGCCGCACCGGGAAACAGCGGGAACCGCGAGTACAGGTCGCAACCGCAGCCGGCGGAAATGTACAGCTTTGACAAGGATGACGAATGTGACAGGGAACTCCTCCGGGAGGACCCTTATGCCGAATACCTTGACTTTCCGGAAGAATACCGGATGAAAGATGAGGCGCAAATGGAAACGGTATGTTGTTAAACCTTATAAAAACAAAGAATTATGGCACTTGAAATCAAAGGATTGCAGAGAATATTCAAAATGAAGAAAAAATTCTACAGAAATGGAACTGGCAGATCCGGACAGCAACATGTCCCCCTTCCGAAGTGATGGACTTCTATTCCATGACCTATCCCCGAACTGACCACGGCTACCGTGCACGGGCCGGAATGGGAGAATGACAGGACGGTTTTACCGGTTCAAGACAACCATCGGGAAAAAGGATAGGGATATGGCGAAAATAAAGAGAAACAATCAAAAGAAGGAAACATGCAGATTATTACCGAAATCCCTGACGGCAAACCTGGCAGGCCTGATAATCAGAGAAGCCGGTTCCTCAAATGTCAGCCGGGGCGTGACCTCCCGAAAAAAGACGGAGGTTGCCACCGGCAGAAAGCGTAATGCTTTTCTCCGGGAAAGTTTCCCCCATTGCGACCGATTATTACATGGAAAACGAAACGGATGAAACCGAAACAAATCTCACGACATCCGGAGAATTTTGACTTCCTCTACCGGTCGGCATTAAGATATGCCGGGCTGATGGGGATAAAAAGCTCCCTTTCCGTCCACGGAAAGGGGGCAGTCCCCGCATGAACATCGCCGGACTGTACCGGGCAATGGACGAGGCGCTGCCCGAACAGGTCAATCTGGAGGAAAAGGCGGGAAGGCTTTACTTCTGCCTGTACAGGTTCCATGAATGGCCGGATTACACCTTGTTCTGGATTCCCATTGATTTCATAGAGAAAATCTCCGTACCGGTACGGTGCATCGTCCGCGAATTCATCCGCCGGTTCATCCGGCACCACGGATTGAACATGGTCAAGGAAACATGGTATTACGAACTGGCACTGGAAGAACTGCGTGACTGGAAAAACCGTGACCCGGACGCCTCGTCGCAGGAGGTCAGGCGAAACAGCCTGCTGGCGGAATCCTATGATAACGGAAAAATCTCAAAAGCGCTCAAGCGGATGGAGGGAAAGCCGTTCTGTGTACGGCTGGAGGACAAAAATACGGGAATGCCGGACAGAAGCGAAGAGGGAACGGGACCTCCTCGGACTGGTAAGCGAGGGGCTGGAACTGATAACACCGGACAGCCCGTGTCTCATACAGTACTATTACGACTGGGCGTATGAGAAAGAACCGGATTTTCCACCGATAGGACTTGACACCCAAATCATGCTGGCATACTCCAACAATGATATGCTGGCAGAAAACATGGAGTCTTATTTCAATTCGGACTGCCGTGAAACCTATACCATCACCCCGGTCACATACATGTACCTGACACCGGAAACGGACAGGCTGTTCCGCATGGACGATTACCCGGAAAAGGCTCTCTAAGTGGATGCAGAGGTTCATGCAGCATATAGTCGGATCCTTTTAATTCCCCAATCAAAATTTCAAATCAAAAAATCAGATAGAGATGAATGAACTGACCAAAAAGATGCAGGAGATAATGGTGCCCAAAGCGGCGCTCATTGCCTATGAATACAGGGAAAGCGCTTATGCAACCGGAAAGAATTACCTTGAGCTTCGTCCCATCAACAAGGCGGGCAGAATGGAAGCGGGCATTCCGGTCACGTACGAGTTCATGAACGCCCTGGTGGAATCCTATTCGGACGAAAGGCAGAATGCCCCCACGGCAGGCTGCCTTCCAACATGTTATGGTGCGACACCCGGAAAGGGCATGAGAAATATATATGGTACAACCCGCCGGGAAAACGGCGGATGTTCTTCAAGGACAGCCTGAACATCAAGGATGGCGTATTCCATCTGCCGGGAGGTGTCTACATCATTGAAAACGAGAGAATGACCATATTCGCCTACAAGGGGCGGACACCGGAAGAGGACACACCGCTTTATCTGGCGCTTTTCTTCAATGTGACGCGCGGAAGTGTGCCTGGGCAGCTCCACATTGGTAAAACCGGAAAATATGGACTTCCACGCGCTTCAGGAATATTGGGGAGAAACGCTTCTGGCTCAGCGAATTCTCGCACCTGGGGAGGAAGTGAAAATCCGACACGCGGCAATCTGGTCTAGGTAACGGAGCAGGCACGGGAGCGGCCGTTCAACAATGACGAGCTCAAACCGGCAAACAAACAGCTAAAAGATATACTGTCATGAGAAAAATACATTACACAGACCAATACCTCCTCAATCCCTATCATCCGGTAACCGTTTTCGTAATCGGGGGCAGGAGGCACAGGCTCCCAGGTAGTCACCTGCCTGGCACGTATGGGCATGGCATTGCAGGCGCTCGGCCATCCGGGACTGCATGTCACGGTCTTCGACCCCGATACCGTTACCGAAGCGAACATCGGACGACAGCTGTTCAGCGAGGCGGAAACCGGGCTGAACAAGGCTGTGGCGCTTGTCACCCGTATCAACCGGTTCTTCGGCTACACCTGGGAAGCGAAAGGAAAGAGTTTCCCGTCAAGGCGGAAACACGACGGTGACAGGCCAGGACTGGCGAATATAATCATTACCTGCACGGACAACATCCGTTCCCGGCTTGACTTGTGGAGACTCCTGAAGCACCACAGGAAGAATACGCACAATGACGAAAAGACACCGATTTACTGGATGGATTTCGGCAATGCCCAGACAACCGGGCAGGTTCTGATAGGCAATATCCGGAACAAGATACATCAGCCCGCCTCCACCGAGTACCACACCATACCCAGAATGAATGTGATTACCGAGGAGACAAGTTATTCCACCATTGAGGAGAAGGATTCCGGACCGAGCTGTTCGCTGGCGGAAGCATTGCAGAAGCAGGACCTCTTCATCAACTCCATGCTGGCACAAACCGGCTGCGACATCCTCTGGCGCATGTTCAGGGAAGGAAGGACCTTTTTACCGGGGGGCCTATCTCAACCTTGACACGTTACGGGTGAATCCCATCCCGGTATAACCGGAAAAGAGAGCGTCATAATGCCCGAATTGAAAAATCCGGAGGATGTTAAAACCCCAATGACTCTCTGCAAAGCTACTGATTGTAACTGCAAGACCTGAAAAGAGCCGTATCAAGCTCTGTTTTGAGCAATGATACGGCTCTTCTTTCTGCCTTTAAGGATGTTCAAGTTTCAAATCAAAAGCTCATCCGAGCTAAACCGGAGTTTCGGTCACCCTTTATAAAAAACGTTCAGCGTTTCAACCGTACGGCCCCCGCCACTCCTTTTTCCGTCCGGACCAGCTCATAACGGTCCAGTTTCTCATACAGTTTTCCCAAAGTCTTGCAACCGTATCTTTTTATCTTGAACTTGGGCATCATCCTCTTCAGGGCGGTTCCGATCAGCGAGAGAGGAACTTCCGTCTTACCGTCGGCGGCCTCCTCGAAAGCCCTATCAAAATATTCCATATCCCGCCGGAGAAAGTATCCGGGCGTATTCTCCACCGGCTTCCCTTCCATGCGGTCCGCATACAGAAATTCAGTACAGGCGCGTACCAGCGGTGCCGGGGTCTTGCCTTCACCGTATCCCAATACCGGCAGGCCGGCTTCCCGTATCCGCTGGGCAAGCAGGGGTATAATCACCGTCACTGGCAACCAGACAGAAACAGTCGGCCAGTCCGTCACGCGCAGAATATCCATCGCGTCTATGACCAGGGCGATGTCCGTGGTGTTTTTCCCGGAGGCAAAGGAAGAGGCCTGTACCAGCCGGAAACCGTGTTCTCCGGCGGCATCCTTCCAGCCGGAAAGCGGTTTCCGCGTCCAGTCGCCGTATATCCGTCTGATAATGGCATTTCCGTGGCGGGAGACAAAACCCCATCACATCCTCCAAATTCTCGAAGGATGCGTTGTCACCGTCCACCAAGACCGCCACCGCATATTTCATATCTGTCTTCATAACATGTATTTCAGGTGCAAAGTTAACATAACTTCCTCATTGTGAAATAAAACATTCTCTATTTTTTCTTCCCGCGCTGTTGCAGGAACTCCTGCACATCCGAACTGCGATAAAAAGTTCTTCCCGTTCTCATCCGTCTGATAATACCGGATCAGCCCTTTCTCCGGTAACGGGCCACTGTCCGCAACGACACCCCGAGCAGTCTGGCCAGGTCATAGTTGTCCAGCAGCTTGTCACCATCCATGCAGTCCTTCACACGCATCATACTGTCCAGTTTCTTTTCCATCCGGTCAAACCCTTCCACTATGGTCATAATCATTTTCTCAAGCACTTCATTGTCTATATACATCATGGCATGTCTCTCCTGTATTTTTAAAGGTTATTACTGGAATACCCTTTCTTGTGCGCACTGATAAGGTATATGCCATTCATAGTGAAAAAAACGTGCCGTCAGCCGGCACTTCACAAAAAGCATCAAACGAATATCCTGATTATAAAATAATTAGAAAAAGAATACAAATTTTATTCCGCGTATTATTGTAAAAGACAAAGTGTAAAGTTGTAAAGGGGGTATTGTAAACTTTACAAATCGCGTACAGTCATGCCCGCCGTCTTACTTTTCCTGTCAGCAACGCCGATAAATGATGTTTCCAGACAACCCGTCTGACTGTTGCCGGCGGGGGGCATCCGGAACGTACGGGCCAGAAAGACAGCGCCTGTCACTATGGCGCCGACCCTTTCCAGGTTATGGGCATACTCCAGCAGGCTGTCACCGCTGGTCAGCAGGTCATCCACGATTACGACCCGTTTCCCCCGCAGCCCCCTCGCCATCATATAATTGGCCGTATCCACTCCGGAACGTCTTCCAGAAGTATGTTTGCTCTCCCTGTCTTCCGTGATACATATCAAATCCAGCCCCGACTGGGCATAGCCCCCGAACTCCAGAAAAGCGGCTATACCGGAAAAACGTCGATGGTAGCGCCGGGAAGTGCTTTGCATGGCATAAACATGGCGGTCACATCTCCGGTAACGGAAAGAACCCGGAACGCCTGCGAGAAACAATTCCGGCATGGGTCTTTCCCCCTCCTTGAAATCATACACCTTCTGGACAAATTCGGACTGGTCGTCACAAAGCCAGTTTTCATAACGTTGAGGGAAATAATATCCGGCAAAACACAGCGGATTCCCCTGAATTAAACAAGCGTAACGGCCGGGCCTTGTCAAACCGTTCGGGATAAGTCAACGCATACAACAAAGGGGGGCATGACGGTTTCCCGCTATTATGGCATACCGCATCAGCTTTTCTCTTTCTCTCTCCCGCAGCAGGCAACCGCATATTGGCAGAACGCCTTCCCGCACATTCTTCTCCAATACCGGGCATATTATCCAAAGCCCCGATAAAACCGATATCACCGACAAATTCACAATCAATTCCATAATATAAACGTTTCAAAGGTTAAAATCCTGATGGCGGATAAATATAGTTGTTTTTATCGGAAAAGACCTGCAAGTCATTCCCTTTTGAAGAAAAAATTTAAACAGGGACTAAAATCCTGTTCATTCCTGCTTGCTACTTTCTCGGGGGCATTTAAATATTTCACATTTTCGTTCCCCTTGCCCATCTGATGCCGTCTGATGACATTTACAGACACCTTTTTGGAGGAAAGGGATTCCATCCCTATTTTCGTATCGGACAAAAAAGAGAAACGTATGGAAATCGTAACCATTGAAGCGCAGACATTCTTGAAATGAACAGGGCCTTGGAAGCCCTTGCAAAAAAAGTGCGGAAATATGCGGGGAAAATTCCCGAAGTATGGATGACTGGATAGACAATGGGAAGCATGTATGCTGATGGGAGCCTCCCCGGAAAAACTGTTACAGCTCCGAAGACGCAGGGCGCTCCCCTTTTACAGCCATATAGACCGCAAAGTATATTACAGGCGTCAGGACATCATCCGCTTTATGGAAAATACGATTCGTCAGGTAATCCTTTTAATTGGCAAGATACAATGGCACAATCACTATTGACCAAGGAAAGTCCGGAAATCAGGCAGTTTTTCCGGAACATTGACACATTGTCCCGCCTTCTGGACATTACGAGGCGGAAAAGTTCCGTCCGCTACTGAACGGCGACCGTTACATGACGGACAGCGAACTTGCCGGAAAACTGAAACTGACACGAAGGACACTGGCGGACTACCGCCTGAACGGAAAAAATACCCTATTACAAGATAGGGGAGGCAAATTATTGTACAAGGAGAAAGATGTCCTGGCATTGCTGGAAACCAACCGGATGAAAGCGTTCGACTGAATCCGGCACCACGTCTGTCTACCGGACGGTTTTTTCTTTTCCATGGCAGACCGCCATTCATATCGTATTTCAATTCTTACCTGCAAAGGTCGCCTTTTTGCCTTCGATTGGGCAAGGCGCTCCTCCGGACTGGTTGGAAGGAAAAAATCATCCTCGCTTCGCTCCGGTATTTTTTCCTTCCAAAGCCTTGCGCAATCACGGCAAAAAGCAAACCGGGGCATATAAGAAATAGAAATACTGGCTTTTGCCAAGTCGGTCATGTTTAATCAAAAAAAAAGAAAGATTATGGTTCAAACGAAAGAAATGAAAAATTACAAAACGGAAGTGACGGACAACAACCGGATTGAATATCTCCACTTTTTTCGGAATAAAGTACCCGTTCATCGAAACCGACGGAATGAAAATTGCCTCTGACGAACTGGAGTATGCCATACGGAACCACCCGAACTCACCGGAAGGATTTGAGTTGATGGAAGAAATAGACTGTTTCCTGCCCGAAAAGAAACTGCTTAGGCTGGATGAAAAAAACAATCCGGATGTATATGTCTGCCTGAACAGGAAATACAGACCCTTACTCCAACGTGATGGAATATACGGTTTGAAACACCCCAAAGAGATGTCCCGGGAGGGATATTCTTTTTATTCATGGACAATATCAAAACTGGAAAATATGTTATACTACCAAATTAAAAACTACGAAGATTTCAAAAACGGTTCGGACTTACAACAAGGGAAAAACGGAGTGATATCCAGAAAGAACAAAATATTGCTCGGACATTTAAAGAATCCCCTGTTGCTCCGGTATTGTTTGACACACAACGATTACAGCCTGTTGCACATATCCGATATGGCAGACTTGCAGAAAAAAGTTACCGAGGCTGTCAAAGAGTCCGGAAGGAACGACGGGAAGCTTACAACAAGGTGGAACTGATAGGGGAAACCTATCACCCGGATTGTACAGGACAAATGAATCCAAAGGGATTTGCGAAGATATGGACAAGTCTTCAGTCTGTTATATCAATGTCGAACGGAACCGGACCTTCAAAATGAAATCCGAAAATTCATGAGGACGCTTATCCTTGAAACGGAGATTGGGAAGCTGCTTTCCTCGGGAATCCTGAACTGGCTTTCCGGAGATGTCTTCACCCGGCAATGGTACACCTATGCCTACGAGCATGGTTCCGGTCTGAAACTGCATGTGGACAACCGGTTTGACAAGATATATGACTATTGAAATGCAAGGGTGATTTCGGTTCCTGTATGACGGGCAGGAACAGGGATGAGTTTTATGCCTATTCAGTGAATGCCAAGGCCGCCTATATCACAGACGAACATGATTATATCGTAGCAAGGGCAATCCTGTTTACAGACGTGACAGACCAACACGGTAAAAATGGAGGTTGTTGGAAAGGCAATACGCCTCCAATAAGGACGACACGCTGAAAAGGCTGCTGATTGACAAGCTGATTCATGGAGAATACATAAACGGATATAAAGTTATCGGCGCATCATGCAGTGATGCGGATGCTTTTTGTGGACATTTCCGGAAACTCCCCTTTAAAAATAAGAAGTTTGAAATCGACTGCCGATTGGATATACGCGACACGCTCTCTTACCAGGATTCCTTCAAATGGTATAATCATAGTAAGAAAAAAGCCTATAATTATGAACCGGAAGAATATTCTCACGACCTTGACACCACAGACATCAACCTCAATGGGGATGAGGACGGGGATGAATGGGATGACTATCATGGATATTATTGTGAAGAAACCCGGCTGTGCTACAGGAACGGTGCGCAAATCCATGTGGATACGGACAACCTGAACGATTTTGTATGGATAGAATCAACACAGGAATACCACCATGATGATGACTGTACAACTTGTGATGAATGCTTCAGAAATGGATATTGCACAGGGATGCCCTGCAATCGCACCTGACCGGCGAGAAGTACTGTTGTGGCAAGTGCATGGAAAAGCGGAGAAGGAATTCAAGCGGAAGAACTGGCATTACTCCGAATACGATGATGAGTGGTTTGAAAAGGAGGACGACATCACCCGGATTCAGGTATGGACGGATGCGGAAAACAAGTATAAGGATACAAGCATCACCGCCGGGACATTGGACAAATTGGTAAAGGACGGAAAGGCATGGATATTTGACAAAGAGGCGTTTGATACGCTCAATCCCGGCACCGGTCTTCCCTATGGTTACAAACTTAATGAAAAAAGAACATGAATACACAATTGCTAAAGAAGCTGTATAGCATTCACAGCCCGAGCGGAAAGGAACAGAATATGATACGTTTCCTCCGTTCCTATATCGGAACACTTCCCGGTAACATATCCGTTTCACAGGACCGATACGGAAATCTTTATGTGATAAAAGGAACGGGGAAAACTATCCCTGCCTGGTCAGCCATATCGACCAGGTGGCACACTGCCACCACTCCAAGCGATTTCAAGGCGATAGAGACAAAGGACATCATTTTCGGCTATTCCCCGGGCAAAAGGCGGTTTGAGAATCGGGGGCGGATGACAAGAACGGAATATTCATCTGTCTGGAATGCCTGAAAAAATACGATACCATTAAAATAGCTTTCTTCAGGGAGGAGGAAACCGGATGCGCGGGCAGTTCCAACGCAGACATGCCTTTTTCAACGACGTACGGTTTGTCATCATCCAGCCTGACCGGAAAGGCAATTCCGACCTGATTACAAGCATCGGTTTCTCGGAACTTTGTTCGGATGAGTTCATAGAAGCGGTAAAACCGGAAGAATGGGGTTATAAGGAGAACAACGGGTTGTTGACCGACGTAATGGTCCTGAAAGGAAACGGGATGGGCGTCAGCTGTGTCAACTTGAGTTGCGGTTATTACAACGCCCATTCAGACCACGAGATAACGGTCAAGAAAGACCTGATGAAAGGCCTGCTATTTGTAGAGCATATCATTGAGGATTGTACCGCTGTCTATCCGCATACGGGCATATTCAACGACCGTTATGAGTGCGAGGATGAAATCCATGACATCCTAAGACAAGATCCGGCACTGACGCCGGAAGACCTTCAATATATGTATGCCACTAATTTCCCGCACTTGAAGCCGGAAGATTACGAAAGGATTTGCCAAGACTACCGGACATTGTGAGCGGGAAACGAACAAGACAGGGAACATCCTTAACCCATATTTGCAGGACAATACAACCATTACGAACCGCAACCGGCTATAACCCAAGCCTATTGGAGCATCCGTTTTGGTTGTACTGTCAAAAAATATCAAAAGAGTAGCAGCAGGCGGCTTTTCACAAACCGACATCCCGCAACTGCAAGTAAAGATAACCAGAAAAGAAGAAATTATTTTTTGGACTCTTCCAAAGAGAGTTTGCGGAACTCCTTCATCAGTTTTTCCAATTCCAACGAAGCTTTGCGGGCACGAGCACCTGCGGCCTTGTTATTCTTTTTTCAATCTGAAGCGCAGCATCTGTAGAAAATGCGGCATATACATCCTGTATTTGAGTCAACAATTCGTTCATATAAACCTTAATTTAATTAATAATGCCTACAAAAATAACGAAAATAATCAAGAATGAAAATGATTCTGTAGTTTTATCATTCAAAACGACATTCAATACCCCCCTTCACATAATCCTTCCAACAATCATACGTTTCATCGCTTACGGCACAGATATTCATTCAAATCCTTATAACCGGCATATTCCTGTGAAAGGTCATGTACGCGGCTGCCATATTTTTTCTTTCATCGCCATCACCGTATTATTTCCGGCAGCATCATTATCCAGACAGCTGTAAATGTCATCATATCGTGAAAGAAAGGAAAAAAGCCTTCGGCAAGTTGCTGACGGAGTTCAGCACCAGGCAATCCCCCTTCGCCCAAAGAGGAAAGGCCGGCTCAAAAGACAGATAGTCCATAAATCCCTCGAACACATAACACCTGCCCGTTTCCTGTCCATTCATGATACAAGTAATATCCTTGGGGAGATACAAGCCTTAAAAAGCCTGTTCCGCACCTCATACCCACCGGAAATATTGGGAAAGGCAATGGCAAAATAATTTTTTCCGTTCCGCTTGAAGGAAGCCTCCCTGCATATCTTCCCCGCCGTTTCCACATCAATGCACCGTTCTTTCAGATAAGCAAGCAATATACGGTTGGCAAGCGGCCTGATTTTCAACTCCTGAAGGGCGGGTGCCGCCTCTTCCACAGGGCAGGAGATTGTAACCGGTTTCAAAACCGCCCTTTTATCTTCAATACACCGTAGCACAAGACTTATATCATTTGTCTGGTAAATCTCCTTAGCCAGGGTAATAATATCCCCTGCCCTTCCCCAGACCGAAATCATACCACAATTCTTTCCGGAGATCAATCTTGAAGGAAGCCTCCCTTTTCCATCCGGAAGGGGAGACTTGTACCACACACTGTTCCCGCGTTGTATGACCGGGTGATGCCCCAGTCCTCCTAAAAAATCAACAAGCCTGATTTTCTTTTTGCTTCCTGTATGTTCATAGCATGACATTTTTTCATGAACCGACTCACTGTTACCACACAAGACAAAGAACATATTAATACCTGAATGAGAAAAACAAAGTCGTCAGATGTCATCAAAAGTCGTCAGATAACATGTGCAATAGAACCGACAGGCTACATTACCTCTGAAAATGACCAACCGCACAACTTTATCACACAGTACGCAGCCCTCCTGTTGCTTATCCCTCCAAATCCATTTTTCTACGCGGATGCTTGGAAGACAAAAAAGTGCTTTCCGCTTATTCATATTCACGTGAGTGTATATTTGTGTGAACCTACATATTACTATTGATAATGTAGATAAAATTAGAGCCCAACTCACAAGTGACGAATCACAAAGTATTACCACAAATAGTTCCATTGCAAATTACCCAAGGATAAAAATACGTATAAAACAAATATAATATCCTGATATTTAATATGCAAATTAACAGAAAGGTCATTTGGTGGTATCTACTAGCTACACAGCTCTTTCATTTAACTTTGATATAACTATTCAAATATTTGATTGTATGATAGTTACATTGTTACCGACATCTGATTTCAATATCTGTGTTGTTTCGGATGAAGGAACAAATAACTGCCAATGGGCTATTAGTCATGCCATTTGAGATTTCTGCACATTTTTATCGGAAAAAAGCCGTGTACTAGCTACTATAAATCTACTAAAAAGTTTGTTAGTAACAAACTTTTTAGTAGATTTGCCGTGCCATAACAAACGCGGGTGGCACCGCTAAAGTTCTCCAATTTATGGAACAACTGTTTGACGCTATCCTTGAGATAGCAGGAAAGAATCCGGATGGATTCACGGTTGACCTTACAACCTTAAAAAAGGTCACAAAAGGTATTTCTGTCGCTTATCTCGAAACTCAGGACAGTTTCGGTGAGGAGGGATTGAAAAAGAGTTCTTAAACATGCATTAGTGCACGAGAAGAAAGTTGGCGGATGGCTGAACGAAGAGAACGGACAGTTCTATTTTTGACAGTATCCGTATTTTCACGAACATGGACGAGGCCATTCGTTTCGGACGTGAAAATAAACAACTCGCCATTTTCGACCTGACGCATTTAAGGTTTGTCAAATTGTGAGTGGAAGGGCTTCGGCCCTTCCTTTAACGACTAAAAATAATAATATCCGATTATCAATCGTAAAATGACAGATGTATGAAAAATTTAGAATTACTTCCTCTCTCCGATGAGAGTAAAAAGCGGCTGGCAGAATTTGCCAAACAATACCGCCGTATGGCGCATATTGTTGTTGAGATTGTATCATATAGTGATAATCGTCTGATTGTTCGTATAGAGCAAAAAAAAGACATGGTGAACAACATCCTTCTTTCCAAAAAGGAACTGATGGAACGTGCCCGTGAAATGTTCAAGGGTGAGATTCCTGATGACTGGAAACTGACTGTTTCCGCTGTCAATTTTGACAGAAAAGACATTGATAATTTAACCATTGAAAGTATCAAGTCCAAAATGGAACGTCTGGGATTGCGTAGCAAACACCTAAGCAATTACACAGGTATTGACAAGTGTACCCTGTCTTCCTTGTTTGCTGGAGATAAAGAATTGACCAAATGGCACAAGGTTGCGTTCTATTATTTCTTTAAATTCTATGAAGTAGCCCGGTTCTAATATCGAAAAAAACATAGAACTAAGCAAAAAAGACAGGAAAGCCATTCTTTTGAAAAAATGAATATTTTTCTGTCTGACTTAATCTCTATCCAATATAAGGATGCGTCGAAATCCTCATAAATAGAAAACCACCCCCTCGCCACAGATAGTTGTAGCGGGGGGCGATTTCGACTAAAAGAGAAGTTTCACTCCTCCCAGGCCGTCCGAGAACTTACATATTTCGTTTTGAATAGTCCCCTATAGGTATTTTCCAAGGGTTTCATCAGGGTTTCCTGATCTTATTTTTGAAGTTCCTTGTTTTTTATCGGCTGGAATGAAGCTTAAAAACTACTTATACCGTACACACCGTATATGATTTGTGGAAAATGTACTTGCTGTTTTAATCAGAGTGAAGCTATTAACGCAGATACCCCCTTTATGTTGATAGCACGCCGAAGGTTGTACGAGACAGAACAGACTCATCTCAGCTCTAACTTTGGCAAATCCTTTCAGAAGGAAATAATACTGTCCCTAACGCTCGTTTAATAGTACCAAATAGGTGTTCGGACAGGCATTTCCGATTTTCCATTTTCTCCTGATCAAGATGAAGTACATAGCGGATCACTTTCTTTAATACAGTAGTTCTTTGTTGCGTGGTTTTGCGCTCTTTATCTTCAGGTTCATGATTTCGACGACCATCAGCAGGCTTTATAAGGATATCCTTATAAAAGTCAGCCTCCTTGAATTTGGAAACGGTGCACTTGTTCTTACATCTTTTACATGCCAGTTTATTGCAATAACGAATAGAGCCATTACGCTTGACGGATTTCTGTCGAAGAATTTCTCCCTTGTGGGCAATACCTGATTACGTTCGGCATCCCTTACAAAGAAGCCTTCAAGAGCTTTCTTCCGCATCTCAGCAGGATTCATCCGGAGTATATCGGAATCGGATGTCAATATCATTCTTCTTCTGATTTCTGTTTTCTCCGCATCGGTCAAAAATGCCTTTATAGGCATCGGGTATTACGCCTGCTTGCAGGCAAGCCTTCAAATCAACCGGTTTTTGCTCGATTTTTTGTTCGTCTGTATTTCAGATGCCAGATACTCAAACTCCACAAATTCGCGACAGCAACCGTCACGCTGTATCACATTAGGATGATTCCTGATGCAAGCGCCTCGGTATGGTCTTCGGGACATTCCTTACCCCTTTGTCCGCTGTGATTTCAAGTATTTCCACATCATAGTCATTTTTGACCTCTATCGCAACACTTGTGATTTGGCCATGGCCTGTAGGATTGTTCGTAATCTGAAAGCCGGCAATCATATTGCTGTCGGCATCAACCGCCCTCTGAACATTGTAGCCGACACAGAATCCTCATTGGATTTCATAAGTCTTGCATCAGGGTCAGTAAGAGAAATCTGTTTTTCGTCTGATTCCTCCAAGGTGTTACGGTATTCCTCATAACGTTCCTTGCGCTCCTTGCATACCTCAAGCTTATGTTGAAGTTCATCTTTGGATAACTTGCGTTCTTCTTTCCGGTCAACTGCATCAAGTTCCTCCATGTACAAGCTGATGTGTTCGTCCAAACGTCTGATGCGATCATCCAATTTGTTAAGCGTAAAATTGTTGTCCTTGACATTGACTGCCTTGAACTTGCTGCCATCGATGGAAATATAAGACTTTGAGAAGAGCTTCAGACCCATGTAGAACTTGTTGAACTCCTTGAAAACCTTTGTTATACTGCCTTTGTTGTCTTTGCGATAATCGGATATGGTACGAAAATCCGGATATAGTTTGCCAAGCAGCCACATGACCTCCACGTTACACTTGCATTCACGTGCTAATTTTCTTGATGAACGGATTTGATAAAAGTATCCATAGATATATAGTTTCAAGAGATCGCGGGGATCATAATCCGGTGTACCCTGTATACTTGGGGACACTCCGGACAAAGCCAAGGGCTGTCATGTTCAGACTATCGACAAATGCATCAAACAAACGCACCGGAGCATCACCTTCCACATATTCATCTATGCAGTCGGGAAAAAATACTTTTTGTCTGCGGTCTTCACCTTTTTGTATGCCATATAACATATACTTTATTTGCTTTCAAGATACGAAAAAGGAGTGAGATTACATAGAATATAGTGTTAAACCATACTATAAAAAAGTGGGGGATTTTCATAGCTACTACTGCTGATTTGTCACCCTATAGGGTTCTCAGACAGCATCCCCCCTTTAACATTACTAATTCTTATAACGCCTGATATATTTTATTGAATATACTTTTTATATTTACTTGTATTTGCTCTTATACTTTCAAATACCTCCAAATCAAAAAATGATATCAGATACCCCTGTTTTTTTTACTTTTTAAAACCTCCTTATCTCCATTCGTATAGCTTACACAATGTGCTAAGTTATTGCGCATTATAATAATATCTTTCTCATAATCGCTATAGAATGACTCTTTATTAAAGCCCTCTATTTCTAAATTCTTGACTATATGATGGATAGATTTAGCCTTTTTTAGATGATTCAAATTCTAAACTACTTATGATATTTTCTATTTTTTCTCCTCGCCACTTATGTTCGCATTGTCTTTGGCAATCTTTAGTGATAAGTTTCTTTTTTTACTGATTTCTCCACATCGGTAGTAATGTGTTTATGGAATAGTTGAGTCCTTTCTTCAGACGCCGACTCCACAAAATACTTATGAATAATATTTTCCATTAATACATCCAACTCACTAACCTCAGACATCACAATCCCTCGAATAATTTGAAGATCAGCTAATTTCTCAACCGTTAAATCAATCATCGCCTTCATCTTTTCTAGTAGTTTAGGATTGCCATTAGGCGTTGGAATGTTAAAAAAAGAGATACGGTCAATATTCAATTTAGGCACTGTTTCTAATGCTGAGTAAAAAATAATATCTCTGTATTAACATTTTGTTTCTCTGATAAAGGCTATGAAATTATCTCCTCGATCATTATCACCAATATTATAGTCAGAGAAAATATTACATCATATTTGGCCATTCTAATTACCTCTTTAGCCTCTTCAACAGACTCAAAAGAAATCTATTGAGGGTTCAAAATGTAACTTAGCGACATATTCTTTTTAAGACTGTGGGATAATCGAGTTCTACAAACTCATCCTTTCTATCATCAACCCATAGAATATTATACTTCATAATTAGAAAGATATTTTAAATTCAACTCCTTTTGCTAGCTTATTATTAATGTCAATCATTCCGTTCATATTTTGAAGAATGTCTTTTATATGGCACATTCCTAACCCACCACCTCCTGTTGTAGAAAATCTATATTTCGAAAAGATGCTCTAATATATCATCCGAAATACCATCTCCATTATCTCGATATATTAATGTTGGTTTTTCTTTAATATCCCATGATATCTTCACATTATCTGCATGTGCAGCTATAGAATTTCTAAGCAAGTTTTCTATTATTATAATAATTTCAAGCGGAATAAATTTCATCGTATAATGTTTATTTATCACAATCATTTAGTTTTATCTTTATCTTTGTATTGATTGTTGAAAAAACATTGACTAAATATTCGTTTATAAAGGACACAATGTCTCCATTGATTTTTTTTACTTTTTGTATCAAACTTAGCTTTACTTACGAAATTAGACAATGTTGCGATTTCTTCATTTTTATCAGCAATTTATCTATCTTTTTTTATTGCTAACTCTAATTTGTTGTTTTTATTGCATCTATAGCTTGCAATGCTATTTCAGAAATAAGATTTGATGTATGGGTTATGTGATGCTGCAGGTTTTCGAGTTGTTGAACATCTTTAGTTACATCTGAACGTAAAAATAGATTTTCAGAAGTTACTAATTTGATTTTCTGAGATATAGTATCTACTTCTTGCTTAATTTCTTCATTTTTCTCTCTCAGCTTCTTCTTTTTTTGCCTGTTTTAATTGAGAAACTTGTCTAGCTACAGCTTTAGCCTGCTTTTATAAAAAAGCTGGATTATTTGTTTCTTCTGCTATTCTAGTCAAATTCTTAACTAACTGTACAGCACTTTTTTTTTCCTGCTTAGCCTCATAAATTTGTAAGAAATCCTTATTATAAGAAATATCTAAAACATCCTTTGCTCGCGTTAAAGATGTAATAATATCAAATATTTTATCTTTTTACATCTTCAGGTCTTAATTCTGGTTGTATAATTTCCCCTGTTTCCTTATCAAACTTTTCATCACCCCATTTTATAATACCAACAGTGTATGCCTCTAATCTTTTAAGGGCTTTATCATAAAAAGAAATTATATAGCTGTTCCCATGATTCATTTTTAATCAATCCACCATCTCGACTAGTTGTTTCCTTTAAATTAGACTTTTTCCCCATTAATCTCTATTCTTCCTATTAAATCACGAGTACCCAAAAATCGATAAAAGCCCTGCTGCTTTTTCTTCGGTCAATTTGCAACGTATCATCACCCTCTTCGCCAAATGGATAAATTCTGAATCCATTTTTATTATAATATAAAAACAGAGCCATATTCAACAGAGTTCACTCCCATGATTTTTTTAAAATTCATCTTTCCAGCCCTATTAAGAACGAATAATGAGATGGTTATATCATACAGTTTGTGATATAGATTCCTTTCTTTTAAAGAATAAATTTCAACACCTCTATCTATTAGGGGTTGATTGGATTACACCTCCATTCTCAATAACTGCGACCTTTATTTGAGTCGTTTTTAATCCTAATGATTCAAATACAACATTTCGTATAACCCCGTTTACAATTTTTCTTTTATCGGTTTCTTTCTGATCTTTTAAAATTTCATTAGATGCGATGATTTCTATCGAGAAATCATCTGCCTCATTTTCTTGTATAGGATTAATTAATTTTTCTAGAGATATTTTAAGATTCTGTATTCGGCTTCTATCCCAAACATCTCGAAGTCCTGATATTTCTAAAATAGTACCGTGAGTAAAATTAGTATATGGTACTGATTGAGTTGTTTGGTGAGCAACTTTTAATATCAATGAATTCTTTATTTGAATCTTCTTCAAAGGATGTCCAATCAATAGATAAAGTCTCAATTTTTTGCATTTGGTTCTTTTTTAGAGTAATAAGGTTAAGGTATGAACCCAGCCTATCGCATGAAAAGCGACCAACCCCTTTGCGCCAGCAAAAATTCTCCTATGTTGTATCTTGTCCCTATAATCTTTATCTTCAGAGCCATCTCGTTTATCAGAATGAGCAACAAAAAAGCCATTTATTATTTAGATCATTTAAATTCATGCCATAGCCATCATCCCAAATGATTATTTTAGCATTTTCAGGGTCATATTGATGTTCAAAGATAACCTTTACAGTTTTTTGCATTGGCATCAAAAGAATTCTTTACAAGCTCAAAAAACTGCAACAAACTCATCTGTAATTAACTCTCTTCCTATTAAGTCTTTAAGGAAAGAACTTATTCTAAATTGAACTTCAGTCATACTTAATTATTTGTTTCAATACAAAACCAGCCAGTTCCGCAAATAACGGTGGAATAGCATTTCCTACTTGCGTATAACGAGGAACCTCTATCTTACGCATCTTCCCTCCTGTTGTATATTTCTTCTTTATTTCATACCAGTCAGGAAACGATTGAATGCGAGCACATTCACGCACCGTCATAATTCTAGGTTCGCAATAATGCAAATAATCATCTGGATGTCCTGTTATAGTTGGAGATATAGTATTAGGGTCTAGAATAGTTATACTTCGTTGTTTTACATTCCACTTTTTTTTCTAGCATCGCCATCTATTCGTTTTCCTCTGATTTCATAATTAGCCAATAAGTTTTTATAACATATAGATTTTTCCTCGGTATGTTTAGCAAAAACTATGACTATCAGGGACTATATGACTCTCTGTATAATCACCTCTTAATAGTTTCTGATAATTTGATTCTTCTATACCATAAATACCTGATTTAAATCCTTTTCTATCTGAGTTGGTATTTCACCATTGGATTGTAACAAATCTGAAATAGCCTCACGCAAAGTAGTATTTACGGTTAACCCTTTTTCTGCAAAAGCTATCTTTATACGAATCTAACATTGATTTGAATTTGTCGGGCGTTCCTATTGATTTTTGAACGCCAACTAAAATAAAGCGATTTCGTCTTTGGGGAACTCCATATTTGGAAAATCAATAATATGAGGCTTTTACATTATACCCCAGACCTTTCAAACCTTTAATGACTTTTTGAGAATAAGGTATTGCATCCCCATTTTTCTTCTTATCGAAAGCGTAAGTAAACCCCTTTACATTCTCAAACAAAATAATTTTAGGACGAACTAAATCTATGAATTTTATATAAGAAAAAAACAAGATTATTACGAATATCATCCTCAACTCTCTTCCCTGCCATAGAAAATCCTTGACAAGGAGGACCTCCTGCTACTAAGTCAACTTTTCCCCTTAAACCCTCAATTGGACTTTATATTTTTTTAACACTTCGTTTATATCATGAGGTGTTTGAGGGAGCCATTGAGGCCAATTAAAATGTTTCTTGTTATCTATTAGATTTGCTTTCAGTGTTTCAAAAGCAAATGGATTCTTTTCTATGGCAAAAAAGTCCACTCCACCCAGCTTGATATAAGCCAAGAGAGAGCCCTCCACATCCTGCAAATAAATCAATTACTGTATGTTTTCTCTTTTTGTCATTTTTTTATTTTATTAGGATTTCTAATAGCCAACAAAGATATTGGCACAACGTATCCTAATATAATGCAAAGATAGCGATAAATCCTAACTATGGCTAATTCCAACTTGTTTTTATGACATTTTATATTCTCATTGTAAATAT
>VOFJ01003321.1_pt1 | contig 46647 bp, 78 predicted proteins | sample 5384081 | NCBI WGS metagenome assembly VOFJ01 (sample SAMN12384729, study PRJNA508395) | human gut metagenome | isolation source: healthy gut I | host: Homo sapiens
AACTATTTTTGTTTAAGTTTTATTTAAAATCTGCTGATATTTTACCTCATTTGCACATTTTATTTTTGGCTTACTGATTTTCTGTTGCCAAAATGTTGCCATGAAACAAATTATAACTATTGACTACAGAAAGGTCAAGCCACTAATCCATCTTCACGTTATATATTTATTGTTTTCTGAAACGAAACCTGTGATGCTCTGATTTTTTTAGGATACACGTCCTTATACCTGTAAATACTCATAATAATTCCTACCAATGCATAACACAATAAAATATTACTTCTGCCAATGGATAAAAATGGCAAGAAGGAGGATGCTGGTGGAATTATCCCCAAAGCACCTAACAAGTTTAATAAAAATATTTAATAAGATTATCATTCCACAACCAAATCCCATAACCATGCCAAGTTCATTTTTTTTGTTTAATAGAAGCTCCAAAAATAAACATTACAAGTGCTGCCAAGACAGCAACAACAACGATTCCGGCAATACTTCCATAGCTATTGAGAATATAAGAAAAAATGTAATCACTATTAAACTCTGGCAGACTGCCAATCACATCATTTCCGCTATTACCTACAAACAAAATATCTTTGCTAAATGTTCTGAGCATTGAAGTAAGATAAAATCCTTCTCTTGAAGCAGAAAAAAAGGAGCGAATCCTTGCTTCCTGATACTCTGCCAACAAATGAAATGTGTACATCACAAACAACAACATAATAGGCAAAAACATGAAAACTGCCCACAGACTAACAATTGTCTTTTTTACCGATATTTTGAACCACCCCTTTAGAATAGCCACCGTAAACTGAATCAACATGCTAATCATCATAATTATCGCAACAATAAGATTCGGCATTCGAAAAGTAATAAAAACAGGAATAATCAGCCAAACAATCGACTTTAACAATGCAGGAAAACCACCATCTCTATATTTATATAAAATTGCTCCATAAATTGGTACATAAAACATCATCAGCGAAGTAGCAGAGATTCTGAACATTCCAAATCCGATACTATACCGTACTCCATTAATATCGCCACCAAAGAAACCGGCCAAAAGCAAAATCCCCATAGTAATTATGAATAAATCTATTATCTTGGAGTATTTTGCAATTACAGTATAATCAATAAAATAAATCCCACACATTAAGACAAAACCAATAAAAAACAGAATAAACAAAACTTTCCGTCTCAAGTTGATACATCTCCTGCATAAACGGTTCTAAATTACTATATCCACTTTGATAAAAAAAAATAGACTGCTGTAGCAAAATTCCTAGCAGGCTCAATATTCCTACAATAACAAGTAATTTCCAAGCAATCTGGGGCTTATGAATTTTATCTAATGAAATACCAACCGTAACCGGATCACCCATATCTGCAACAGCATTTTTTTTTTCTGCTTCTTCATATGACATTCCATCAGCAATATTGTCTTCTATCTGACTTTCAATATGTCCCCTTATCTCCTCGGCAATATATGGTCTTGCTTTTTTACAACGAATTTGCAATAACAGTTTTTCCAAATATTTTTCCATATCTACACCCCCATTGCAAGAACATTGGCTACAGCAGATTGATATTCGCTCCATTCTGCTTTCTTTGTTTCCAGCAATGCTCTTCCCTCTTTCGTGATGCTATAATACTTCCTCGTCTTACCAACATATTCCTGCTCATATACCTTAAGCAATCCTTTTCCTTCTAAACCATGCAATAAAGGATACAATGTTCCTGCTTTCAATTCAAACACATTACAGGATTTTTTACGCAGAGTATCAATCATCTCGTAACCATACATATCTTTTTTCCGCAAGTAATCTGAGTAGAAGCATTGTCATACTTCCAGAAATTAATGCCTTATCAACAGCCATATCTAATCCTCCTTATGTAGATAGTCTATATATCGGTTACCTATAGTATATATTGTCCATCTATATAAGTCAATATAATTTTAGGTTCTCTTTATTTTCTATCAATTTCGGCTGTATCAACGGATATGTCCAGTTCTCAGGCAACTCATTCATAAGCACAACTTTCTCCATTTCGCTATGTAATTCTTTCGCAAATTCAGTTATCTCTGCAAAACAAAGCAGTCCAAACGTTTCTTCACCTGTATCATTTACTCTAGTTTTACCTGTCACCGAATATACGCATATTGGTTTTATCTCAAATTTGATAGCTCCAGTCTCTTCCTGCAACTCCCTTTTAGCTGTTTCAAAAATATCCTCCCCATCTTCTCTATGCCCTCCCGGCACTTCATATGTATCTCTTTCTTTATGCTTGCAAAATACCCACTTGCCGTTACTCTGTGAGATAATCACTGCAAATTTCAATAGTTCATCATTAACTGTATCATAAAATCTTACTTCCACCATATTTCCTCTCCATGTACATATCTATAATATTTCATTCTCAATAAAATCCGCAATTCCCTCTTCGTCATTTGAACCAATTACAATATCCGCTCTCTCTTTTTACCTCATCAATCGCATTCCCCATTGCAACACCTGTTCCACATAATCCAAGCATTCCGATATCTGCATAATCATCTCCAAATGCAATAATTGAATCTGTACTAAATCCACATACTTCCGTAATCTTCATAATTGCGTTTTCTTTCGTCACATTCTTTTTTTGTAAACTTGTACCAAAATCCATCAGAGAAACGAATACAATCACAATCAGAGAGACTTCGAGCCAGCTTATCTGCCTTATCTTGATTAAATATCTCGACACACATTTTTAATGAACATTCGTTAAAATCTGAAAAAATCTGTATAAATACTATCTCCCCAACTCTTATCTAACTTCTTAGGATCTATTTTATAATTCCAATAATGTGCATCTATTGTATCTATCGTAATTTCGCAATCATTTCCACAAATATTTCTTGCCATGTCAATCATCACTTTCGTTTCTTCTTCGGAAAATTCTGCCCTATAAATATATTCTGTTTTGTATTTTACTAATGCCCCTCCACTCGATATTAAAAAAATATCGGGCATCAATTCATTTTAAAAATACCAAAGAGTTTTGCTCACTTCTGGAGGTGGAAACACCTATCAATATATCATTTTCCCTGCATTTTTTAGAGCTGATAATGTTCTGGTTGATATTGTTTTGTCACTCTGTAATAAAGTTCCGTCTAAATCAAATAAAAAGAAGTTTGCATTTCTTCATATCATTTTTTCCTTTTTCATTCTTCTGAATAATTACATTTGCATCAATTACTCTCCCCACAAATAGAGCCAAACTAGAGCCCTTTGATAAAACAAATGCCGGAAACCCATTGGCATAAATACAGGCTTTCGGCATTTTAATCCGTTATTCAAACTCTTCCCAAAGGAAGTACCATCAAATCAAAAATGCTGATTTTATGCGGCATTCCACCACATCCGTTTCATCTAATGTTACTCTTTTCATATCGTTTTCAAAAACTTTAGTAGCAAATTAGTTGCAATACTTCCCTATTGCTCCTATGAAACCAATGACAGATATAATCTACTTTTACTACTAAAAACGAATAATCAAATGTGGCTTTGCGGGTGCTTAACTGTGCTTGCTGCCACGCCAACTATGAAAGGAGCTTTTCTATGAGCAATCAACACAAACATCCAACTATAAGTTTTAGAATAAGCGATGCTGAACGCAAGCAAATCGAGGCCCGCATTCTTGCCAGTGGCATGATGAAAAAAGATTACTTTGTCCGTTCCTGCATCTATAACCGCATCTGCGTTGTCGGCAAGAAAGAAACCATATATCCTCTTGTACAGACTGTTAATGCACTATATCTACAATTACTTAACATGCAGAAAACATTTACCGAATACTGTGAACATCAAGCTTTAAACAATCTCCCTACAAGCGATGAAATCAAGGAACTGCAAACCGACTATAACAATATGCTTACAGCCATCATTGATCTGCTTGATGGTGCTAAGTATCTGTGGGAAGGAGAACATCATGAAACAAAATAATCCTTTGTTACCTGTTTGGTATGTATGAACCTGATACAATTCCGTTATTGTTAATGCTATCAATGATACATATACCGGCACGCCTCTTATTATCAGTTGTGAAAAATGTAATTCAGCTGTCTTGCTTGATACACCTAATGATATTGCATATCTATATCGGCTGGCACAGGAAAGCCCTCTGCTGTATGCTGAATTGGCTTGCAAACCTAATGGATTACAGGAATATGTGGATGCTATGAATGAATTTAATTAAGTCTGCATAACAGGTTATATCTTAAATTGTTTTCCAAGTTTCTATCGAGTTTTTTGAAAAAACTCGATAGAAACTCGAAGCATTAACATAGATTGATAATATACCATCTTACTTGTGACATTAATCTTACCAATGTTTTGCACTCAACTAAACTCTTAACTATCATTGACTAAAAATATCAAGCAAATACTTAATAAATAATGTTATCATTTTGTTATCGGTATTGATAACACTTGCTCAGTAGCTGTGGGATAATAGCTATATGCTATGGCTTAAATCATAAGCGAGTTTGCTTAGAAAATCAAGCCTTGTAAAATATTTAGCATACTGTATTTTTTCTATTCAGATACCATCTTAATTTGCACTATCTATGCTAACCGAAACAACAAAGTGCTTGACATTCACAAGTGTTTGCTGTTTACACTTCGGACAGTAGAGTGGAAAGTTCTTTAATTCGGTATCTTCTTGGATCATCGTTCGGGTTTTTTATTTCCACAGGTAGGACATAGAACTCATTTTATAGTTTCCATATTTTCTCAATCCTTACTTCTAAATATTATCCTACTGAATTTATAAAATTTATCGCAACGGTTTTTAAGTTTTTTGCTTCTTGATTACTTAACGGCGGAAAAAAAATGTTTTCATATAGGGCTGTTGTTTACATGTCATTTTTTTTGTTTTTTTAATTCTATACCCACCAGTACAACAGATAGCACAAACGCTGAAAAAATCAGCAACAGGTCCCGCAAGCAATACTCCCATAATTCGAAACGAAGCGGGAGCAGCAGGGTAAGCGGAATCAACAAAAAGGTCTGCCTTGTTAATGCCAACAGAGCACCTCTTAACGATTTTCCTATTGCGGTAAAAAACTGGAGGAAAGCAACTGCACACCATTTACCAACACCATGAAAAGATAGGTACGCATGAACAAAACAGCAAATTCAACATACAGCTCGTCCCCATCTCCGAATAGCGAAATGATAGATTGCGGGAAAAATTGAAATGCGATGAAAGCAATAGTGGAAACAACAAGGTTCCATTTTACCGCAAGCAGGTAAGCCTCCCGTACACGATGGTATTGCCTTGCCCCATAGTTGAAGCCGATAATCGGCTGTGTTCCCTGCGAGATTCCTACAACAATCGCAAGGATTATGGCATTTGTTTTTCATAACGATTCCGCAAGCAGCTAAGGGAATATCTGATCCATATTTTGTTAATGCGCCGTAATAAGTCAACGAATTGTACTGAATGATTTGAATCACGGTAACTGCAATCTGGTTTGAGCTGCTGCTGATTCCCATGCTGCAAATTTTCATGCTTTCTTTGATGTCCAATAAAAACGACTCTTTTTCAAAATGGATTGTTTGGAAACGCCATAGATAACGGAGTGCGAGTATGAAAGAAAAAATTTGCCCAATAACCGTTGCCCAAGCTCCGCCGGCAATCCCCCAATCGCAAACAAAAATAAAAATGGGGTCAAGAATGGTATTGATAATAGCTCCCACAACCATGCAGACCATTGAATACTTTGGTTTTCCATCTGCTCGAATCAAATTGCTCATACCATTCGTTACAATGAGAAACGGCATTCCAATCAATGTTATGCTGGCATACTGCTTTGCATATGGAAATACATCTGTCGTTGCCCCAAATGCCTTTAGGAGCAAAGACAGAAAAGTTTCTCCAACCAGCAAATAAATAATTCCGAAAATTCCCATCAGAACAATACCATTTCCCGCTGCTTTGGCGGCAGCTTTTCGGCTCTTTGCGTCCAAGACAGAGGGAAACACGGGAAGCACTGCCAATTCCGACCAGTAGTGCAATGGCAAGGCAGATGGTAGAAAACGGGTAGGCAACATTGGTTGCTGCATTTCCCAAATAACCGACCCCTTGACCAATAAAAATCTGATCCACAATATTGTAGATTGAGCCGACAAGAGACGCCACAATACTGGGAACAGCAAAATTTTTCAACAGCTTTGAAATTTTTTCATAGCCCAGAGGATTTTCAGTCATTGAACTCCTCCCCCTTTCTCTCTATATGGAGTTCCGATGTGATATTTCTGCCCGCCTGTATTAAGAAATCCATAAAAAGGTTCTGCTCGGATTCGCTCATACCCTGCAATAAAAAAGAGCTTCTGTCTTTTCGCATACCGTCTGTACCTCATCAATTACAGACAGCGCACGTTCCGTAGGATACAGCTTACACGTCCGCTTATCCTTATCATTTGGGGAACGCATAATCATTCCCCTGCTTTTCTAATGCCGCAACTGTCCGTACAATATTGCTCGGATGAACATAAAACATATCCATTAAAGAATCTTGTAAAATGCCGGGCGAACGACAGATTTTGATTAAGAACATATATTGACTGTTGTTGATTCCATATGGGGCAAGTTGCTTGTCCAAATAGATTTTGTAAAATCGGTCTGTTACGGAAAGCCATTTTAATAGTTGCATAGATATATACCTCCAATCAGAACGTATTATACATCAATATGCGTGCGCACGCAACTACTTTTTAACATTATATCTGCCGCTTTGTCCTCCTAAACACAAATCAATTCTACATCTATAATCTCTACTGCTCTGCTACGAATATTATTCATTTTCCCGACCCATTCAAGCTGATTTTCTGCCTTTAGCTGTTCTATTACTCCCTGCCTGTCGGCATATTCCTATGGGCTTTTCTTTTTCGGAAGGTAATGCAAGCTCTGGAAGGTAATAGTCGTCCTGCTTTGCATACCAAAAGACCGTTTCTTTCATCATAAATCCTGTTTTCCATAATGTTTCCTACCTTTCCTCTTGATTATTTCTAAAGTGTTTCCCACGCTGTTTAGACTGTTGTACTGCCTTTGCCTGCTCTAAAAGGCTGTCCATCTGTTTACTTCCGAACGTCTTTTTCAGCAGTTTATAATTTTTTGTTTTCCGCACGGAGGTTTTCATTCTCTCCCGCCAATTTCTCATTCGTTTTTGTCAATCTCTCATTTTCATGGTGAAGATTGCTGTTTGTGATATTCAGCCGATAATAGCTGTTCTTTTTCGGACTGTACCCACTGGCTCCACTCTGTATCTCCACGACTGCCGCCCTTAAACCTGCTTGGCTAACGCCTGTTTGAGTGATACTCTTGTATCTAATCCCCGCTTACTGCCTATCGTAAATGGAACAAAATCAATGTGCAGATGCGGTGTTGCTTCATACATATGCAGATGAGCAGAGAACACATAAAGGTTAGGATTTCTTTTTTGAAACTGCTGATAATATTCGTCTAAAACCTGTCTGGCAAGGTTGCCATTCTCACTCCATGCCCCCATGTTCTCCTTATCGCCAATCTGCAAAATCAGCTCATGGAACGGTTTTTCCTGCTTTGAGTTCCGTATCTTCTCGTAATAGTTGTCAATACGGCGGTCTGACCTCGTTTGTTTTTCATTGTACCGCTGTAACGCTTCATCAAAGAGTTTATGATATACCTTTTGATATTCTCATTGCAATAATCTATATTGAAGTGTGAGCGTTCTCCATCCACATTCTCTATTTGCTTTGTCATAATATCTTTTTGATATTAGCAATGATGCAATTGCAGAAATGAAAATGGCCATTGCATTTTGATATAGCCAATTGCCTATTTGTGCCCACATTTTCTTCTCCTTCCAGTATCCAATACTTAATATTACTCATATGTTATTTTCTCAGTCTCATCAAAAGTCTCAAAATCTCATCCCCAAAATGAGACTGATTGAGACTGACTTGAGACTGACTTTTTCTGACAAATTCAAAAATCATTGATTTTACTGCATTTCTTCGACTTTGCTCAGTCTCATCCAGTATCATATCTCATGAGACTTGGTTGAGACTAACTTGAGACTAAGTGGGTTACAAAGTCCATGTTGATGTCTTTTTATCATACATCGCACCCGTAACTTTTTTAATTTTTGCATAATCCCTGAATACCGTTGCTCTTGATATGTCAAGTTCTGCCATTACCTGTTCAACAGACAAATGAAGATTTTCGCAATATCCTATTGTAAATTTTTTGTTCTCTTTCAGATAATGTCTTCTGCTCCCTTGCTTCATCTGCTGCCATTTTATCGAGGGAATTGTTATTCTAAATACATCATCCTCAATTAATTCAGGTTTTCCACCATCTGAATAAATCGGTGTATACTTGTACAAATTTCGTCACACCTGAGCCAATCGTATCTGTTCTACCAATGTTAGCAAAAAAATTGCTGGATTAACCGGATTTTTAGGATATGGTGTAAATTCATCGCTCATAATATTTCCGTGTCGTCTTGGAATACACCAGTTTTCTGTTTTTAGCCAGTCTTTTTCAATAATTACCTTTGCCGGAAATGCACTTGAATAATCTCTATGCACAAGAATATTTACCAATTACTTCTCTGGCAATGATTCCCCTGATACTTGTATTTACATTATCAATCAGGCAAAACTTATCTGAAGAAGTATGTTTTACCACAAAATCCATCAGAAGCTCATATGCCTCAATCAAGTTTGTTGTTACCTGTAATCTGTCATCATATCTATCCACATTTTCAACTCTGTAAATTGCATCCGTAATATATCCCGGACAGCAGGAACGAATCACTTCATCTTTTCCAAACAATAGTACTCCTGCCAGATTATATCCCTGAATACCTGATGAAAAATCTTTTTCCCACAAACCTGCGCTCTTCAATATTTCCTCATCAGACATTTTCAGCCAAGAATGATCCGGATTTTTTGCTCTTTGCAAGATTTCTTACTTTGTCCATCAAATCCATGCGTAGATCTTCCGTTGTAACATATGGGAATATCTTATGCTCCGCATATGTATTACTCTTTCTGTTATACATATTCTGTAACTGAATCGGCGAATCTGTAATATCCATATCACCATCTTCATTCCTGTCATAAATCCTATTCACACATTTTTCGACTGTAGATGTCGGTGGCACATATACCCACAGAAGAAACACTCCTTCATATTCTAAGTCCTCTATAGAAAGATACAGCGTTGGTGACATCTTGCTCGGATTATTGAGCTGATTCACAAAGTTTTTCTTCATATCCTTGACCATATTCCGGTTAATACCTATTGGCGTCCCATCATCTTCCGCACCCATGATGATATACCCGCCATATCTGTTAGAAAAAAGAACATACTGTTTCATAAACATCCTCCTGGATGCCATGCTGACAGGTTTTATATTCTACTGTTATCTTTTCATCTTTTGAAAGCAAGTCTCTCATAAATTCAATTGTCATTCTATCGCCTCCAATTTTTTAATACATCGCTATAAAACATTTTCCGTAATTCTTCTGAAATATCAGAAATGGCATCTCGGCTCTAGCGAGCATACTATTGTTTACTGGCACATAACTGTAGACATCAATACCAGGTATGTTTTTTGATTACCTTTTCTTTTATTCAAGTTATAAATATAATTTTCTCCGCTATTCCATAAAGTTTTCATCTTAATGGCAATGCAGTTTGTCTGAACAGCAACTTTATAATCTTCAAGCATCGACTTATTTATCTGCTCAGTATTTATGCCATCCGATATATCCATATTTCTATTATTAGATTTTACAATATGAACATCCTTATTCTTTATTGCCTCATCATCAAAAACCCAAGTCCGTATATAACTTTTCATAGTCCGTTACCATTTCAGGCAGAACAATTTTGACAGCAAAACGACTATTCAGAAGATTACTTACCGATTTATCATCCGCCCGGAATAAATAAATGCCCCATCCGGCATCATACCCATCTTCGTCTTCTATGCGAAATGAATCATATGCAATAAACTTATCCACAGCTAACAATTTTTTTCTTTGTTGGCTTTGCAAATTTTACGATTTCATATGTTGTACTCATAACCGGCCTCCTTTCCGTAATTTATGCCGAAAATAAATACTATGCTACCACCATTTGCGATTTTTCTATTAGCTTATTTGAGCGAAAAAATATATCTTCTCACTCAATTAATGTATAATTTCATGCTTGAGCTATCATTTATATCATATACTTTTTCTTTAATTCAGAATAAAAATCTTTATGTATGCCAGTATTTTGAGCTAAATTATTTATTGCACGCAATACATCAATCGTAGAATATCTCACATTAAGACATTTCTCTATCTCGTCTAGTATCTCTTCACTAAGATTTTTAAGGACACTTGTCATTCCGTAATCTTTCATTGCGCTAACGATTAGTTTGTGTTCATTAGATAAATCATTCTATATTAAGTCCACCATAAGTCCGTGTATAATACTTGCTTTTGCAATCATCGAGTGATTCAACTACATTTTTTTTTTCCAAAATGCCAATTAGGATGTTTTGTCTTTACTTCTAATCCGATATTTACCAATGGCATTATATAATATTCAAGTGTAGAATATATAAACTGCATATACGAATTAATAATCTCTGTATTATCCATTGATATTTTGCTCTTCTTCTTAAAATATGTTATTCTATCACTAAATGTATTCAGATACATCTTTTGAGTACCTTCCTTATAGAAAGCTTGTAAATATCCTGCAATCAAAACTGCATCAGTCCCTGGCAATCGGATACTCATTTTTAAATGCCCTATTTGCTATAAAAGGAAGATTAGTTATTCCAGGATATTTTCTATCATCAGACAGTGCTTCTAGAATTTTTTCCAATTTAGTCAATGATAGCTTATAAGTTTTTATCAATTGCTGACTAAAGTCGAAATCCAAATTATACTTCTCACTGAATTGTAAAACTTTTCATTATCTTTGCTGTCTTCTATTTCTGACAATTCTTCTTCATTTGCAATTGCTAATGATATTACAATTTCATTCTCAACTAATTCCTCAATCTTAGTACATGAATAAATGTATCCTATCGGATATCTTCCCAACCTCCCGGCTCTACCAATTGTATTTTTTAACAACAATAAATCTTTTAAATTGTTGTATTCTGGATGAATAAATAAATTCTTTTGTTACAGTATTTATTCCTCCGATATAGAATTCGTACCAAATAGAATGTGATAATTTTCATTTTCATTAAAAAAGATTTATCATTCTATTTTTGAACATACTTTGGCATTTGTCCATGATGCGTTAATATACCTGCCTTTAAAAGCTTAACAACACTCCAATCAGGATGTATCTCATTTTCCAATAACCTTACAAATTCCGTATTCTCTTTATTTTTTTATCAAATCCTCTATTTTCTCATACCCATCATTTATATCCTGTTTAGGTGAATTACAAAACCAATATCGTTTTTTCTTTCGAACCCTTTCCCAAAAGCACATTAAAAAAATTTTTTTCTTCTAAAACTACGTAGTTTTTATCAACTGCATTAAAATCCGATTTAAACATATAAAATTCATACTTATCAAATCCCTCCAGAATAGCTCTGGGTGTAAGTAAAAAATCTTTTTTTGAATTTATAGCCATACTATCTAAAAAAGTTTCTGATAATTTATATGCTCTTTGATTGCTTACCGATTCCTGCAATTTATATGCTTCATCAATAACGAATAAATCTATCTCCCCCCATGACATTTTGATTTATTTCAAATATTTTCTTGCGTTCCTATAAAAAAGTTTCTCTTCTATAAAGTTTTTCATTTTCCTTTTTGCTCTACCATTGAACACTTATCAAAAAAATCGTATAATCAGAAAATTTTTTTCATTCTCCTTGAAACTTCGCTCTAATTCGTATGCCAACGCATTGGTTGGAACAAATATAAACTATATTCTTTGGCTTTTGTCTATATATATACTCTTTGATAAGTAATGTCTTCCCAAATGATGTTGGAGCAGATAGAATAACTCTATTTTCTCGAAACAAACATTCTAGTGCTTTATATTGAGGTGGTGAAAAATATAATTCATTAGATACATGCTGAATTCTTCTTTCGTAATTTTTTATTTAACATGATTTTCTCAGATAAACTAACATCAAATTCATCTGTTCTAAAATATGGTGTCAAATCATACATTCCCAATTCCATAATAGACAAATCTTTTTCCGCAATCCAGCTCTTCTAAAATTTTTTTTCCGTCTTTTATTATATTTATCACCACTCATACGCTACACCTCTACATATTTCTAATTTTGTCCTTGGCACTTTCTATAATTTTTACGATAAGGCTCTTCTTATCTTTTTATAGGTAAATGAACTAAAATAATTTCATATTTTCCTTCGATATCATCATGCTTCAACGAATCATTTATATTTTTTTTTTCTAACTGTTGCGTAGATACAAAATACTTATTGTAAAAATCCGGCTTATTATATTGACTAACATCTGTCTCAGAATGTAGGACAAAACCGGCAAACACTATCCTTTGATTCATAAATTGTTCTACTGTCAATTCGTCATAATCTTCCAATTGCAGGTTTTTAATAACAATTTGACAAGCTTCTTCACAGTTTTCTACATTGGTCTGTAAGCTTTCCAATTTATTTTTTTTATACTCTTTCCGACAAAATCATTTATTATTTTATTCATCCCGCCGGATAAGCTCTCATAAAACTTTGCTTCTCCTAAAACAATTACATTATGTTCAAGGTTATATAAACAAGCATCTACACCTGTATGCGAATCTGACAATGTTTCCCCGATATCAATTACTCCTTTAGCTAAACTGTAATTATACAAATCCCTAAAAACAAGTCCCAAAAATACCTTCTGCCAAAAAGAATAAAATGATTTGTTAGTTGTTATATTCAATTCAACAAAAACTATCTATATCAGGTACTATTTCACTTTTTGGTACAAATCTTCGATATATATTTTTTCTCTTATTTCTACTCAAATCGCTTTCCGCAAACATATGTTTCAAATTATCATCTTCAAATATTATGTCCGGCAATTTTATTTTCAATTTCCTTTGGTTCAAAAATAATATTGCTAACACGCAATGATCCATAAGTTGTTTTTATTTTCATTTTGAGGTATTTTATACATATATTCGAACACTTGCAATCACCTCCATTAATTCTGCTGATTCCGTCTTACAAATATAAATCCCTAACCAGTTCCATAACTTTTCTCTGTCAGCATCTCCAAACACATTCCTTCAGCCATAGAACCAATATCTTCTTTGTTTTCAAAACACTTCTTCAGAATTACCTTAACCACTTTTTTTCATCCTGTAGTTCCTGTTCTGACAAGTCTTTTTATTATCTTCTCTATTTCAATAGCAGCATCTGCTATCTGACCACAGCGAACATAAGAGTCCCCTATATCTTCTGCTACCATGCCGCCATAAGTTTCTTTTTCATATGGATCAAATCCATAAAATGCTTTACTGGCAACCGGGTAAATTGCATCATAAATAATTTTGGCTCCGAGTTCTCTTTTTTTATCTGTTTTGGATATATCAGATTTCCTCGTTCAGCTTTCATCTCAAGCTTCTTTTCTGCCATTTTACTGGCATTTGTAATTTTGTAAGATATGCCAGCATTCGTTTTGCAAAATTTTTGGCTCTCTACTTCCTGTATTCCAACTACCGGAATATATTTCCCAATCTCTCTCTTTCATCAATTGTTTTGTTTTCAAGATAAATATCATACATCTCTGATGCACATAACTTAACAACCGCAATATTTTCCAGTTTCTTATCTCCAATTTGATGTAGCATGTCCATCTGTACCCAGCCAAAATCCCTATCTGCTGTTTCACCTGGGCAAAAAAAAACATATTTTGAACATATCGATATCCCTGTTTTACGATAAAATCATCAAACGCAAGCTGGTACAAATACTGCTTTGTCACATCTCCTACTCCGGGTTGTCCCGAAATTTTTGCTTTATTATCTTTGACTTGATAATCTATACAGTAATATTTAGCATCATATATGCCAAAACAATAATCCTTCTGTTCATCGTCGACAGGATATATGCATACCAAATCCGGCTTTAATGTTTCCACCTTCGGATCTTTCACCATCGTGTATTCACTTTTTTCTCCATCTCGGAGCTTTTATTACATCTCTTAATGTAGTTTCTTTTGTCTCTGTCTTATTAGTCTTTTCTTTATATAACGGCAAGTCTACGATTGCTGTATCAAGCACACTTCCGAAGTTTTCAGCACACACTTTTTTCCCATACCAGATTGAAACTGTTTGTGCCATATAGACTATAACTTATATCATCCTTGTCTGTCTTATCATTTGCAATGTATGTATAAATAGTCTTCAAAAGATTTTTGCTTTCTAGTAACATACTGTGACTGTATATTTCTGATTGCAATCTATACAAAATATAATTATCATCCCCAAAATCCGAAAATTCTTCTTGTGTAAGATTCACTTCCGATAAATCAAATAACTGTAATAATCCAACATTTTTCAATTCATTGCTACAGGTTGTAAGCACACATTCATGCAATCTTCTGAAATAATCAAGGTCATTATTCACAGTATTTTTTTGTCTGCAATTCCACATAATATGGTTTATTATTTTGTATAATAGCAAAGGTTTCGTTTATAGTCTTGTCCCATAAAATCTCACCTTCTCCATTTGTCTCAATTATTTCTTTTTTTTGATTTGTGTAAAGTCCATCAGCATAGTATTCTTCAAGCAAATGTAACGCAACCGCTAATCTATTAAATATTCTGCTATCATCCTCACCATTGAATAAATAAATTAGCTGTTCCGACGAATTGTATTTTTTGATTATCTTTAATACTTGCTTTAATTCCTCAAATGGTTCATCTTTAGTTTCAATATATTTTGGATAGCATTTGAATACATGCCCTTCAAGCATAACAACACCAACATAATCAAACACATACTCAATGTCACTGGAATTATCCACAACATCCGTCAAAACAATATCTTCATTTGATAAATCAGCAAATTCTGGTTTTGTTCTTTTTACAGCTTTAACAACTCCATACTTTTTTAAGAATACCAACAAGGCGTCTGGTTTCCTCTAAGTCAACATTTTCCTTTTCATATAGAATGTCTGCTATATTTTGTAATGTATAGTGTTTTCTTTCCTTGAAGAAACCTTTCGCCATGCTATAAAACCTCTTTTCCTAAATGTTATCTGTGTCTTTAATACCCAAATGTCCTATATCTACAATTCCAAAAATATGTTCACCATCTTCCTCAAACGCTTTGCATATTTCCGAAAATATCATTTTCCCCTTTCTTCTGAGCATAATCAATAAATATTTTCTCTGCCCGCATTTTCATGACATCCTCAAACAAGTACATAATTACCTTGCTTTTCAAATGCTTTCATATAAGATATTTCTTTTTTTATGAACCTCCGCCAAGATGTTATTATCTTCATCCGAACGGTTTCTTCGTCTGTTGCCAAAACTCTGTCCTTTTCGTCTTTATTGGCTTTTATATCATCCAACATATTTTTTTGAAATAAAGAATGGCCTAACAATTTATCCTCATTCACTTTGCAATTATCAATGAGAATACTGTTAATTCTCGTTCTCAAATCATTCCAATTTACATAATAACCTTGTTCTGTATTCGCACACATAGGAATTACATACTTTTTCTATTTTAGCAATCTGCTCCGATTCATTGACACTTATGTACTCAAATTCCCATCTACGCTTAAATGCGGTATCCATCGGAAACACTCCTTGATCAGCACTATTCATAGTTGCCCATATATACATATTTTCTGGAATTTTCATTTCAAGGTACATCTTTTTTTTTTTCTTCATCAGATAACTCATTTATATCTTGATCTTTCAGGCAATCCAATTTTTCCAATAAATGCTTCTTTATATCTTCACTTGTGGCTATCGGATATTCACTTACTCCATTTTTTTCTATCGAGCAATTGAAAAACATCCCCAAATACCGCTGCAACATTTGCCCTGTTAATTTCTTCTATCAACAATAAAAACTTTTTTTCTCCGGATTATTCAATGCATTTACATATGTTCTCATAAAAGGTCCCGGAACATATTCATACTTTATGTCTGTAGGATTTTCACCCTGAATAGGTTTTATACGTTCCCACAAATTGGGCATATGAATAATTTGGATGAAAAGTCACTCGTTCCGTATTTTCACCAAATTGTTTGCTATCTTCTTCTAATTTATGACTTTTTTTTCCAGTTCCTGGTGCTCCAAAAATTATACGATTGTATGTGTTGTTATCGTCTTTCTTGAGTTCATTAGATATACTATCCACTACACTGTTCATATACGGTCTACTATCAAAATATGTAATATAATTTTTTAAATGCATCTGTTTTTTTACAATGCCATTCTCTTGTATTTTGATAAATGACGCCTGATATATACCTGATTGATGAAAACCATTAGCACATCGAACAAAATCACTCTCTTTTCCCGCACCGATGTATTCATCCAAGAAATCATACATACTTCTCAAGTCTCTTCTTGAAGTTTCATTGTCAATATTTGTTTCAATTGCAACAATATAATCATGTGGATCATAATTAGAAATATTTTTTGCCATTGCATTATCTTTAGAAAAAATAGTAAACAAGAAGAATCTTTTTCTGATTTGTCTTTGCATATTGATAAGAAACTCTTGTTTTGTCCATAAAAACACGTATTTGAGGTTTTGCTCTATCCGAACCAGTTATACTAATATCTGCATAGCTTACTACAATTTCTTCACCCGATGGCAATAATATTATATCCGTATTTTTTACTATCTAATATTCCTCTATACTCATCCTTTTTCTCTAATATAGTCCTATCAAATTCAGCCACATTCTTTTTTCACAATGTATTCCCTAATAATCGTTGTAGATGTCAAACCCATAAAAAACAACCTCCTTTTCTAATAGTTTGTTACAACAATATGCATAGCCTCAGCATTAAATCTATTTCTTATATTTACAGCGTACCTTTTTTTGGATACTGATATTGTATCAGGTCGCCATATAATTCTTCTGTTAATGCAGTTCGTCCAATAACCATCATCGCTCTACATGGTAAATTTCTGAAATTATTCGCCAAACGTCTATGTTGTTCCTCATCAAATCCGTTCTGCATATCCACATTTCCATAATCATTAAATACACAATCATATGGAGGATCCAAAAACATAAAGTCTCCATCATGAGCCATTTCAAATATATTTTCATAATCGACATTAAATAGCTCTGCCCTTTGAAGCAATTGACTATGTTCACGTGTTATTATTCTTGTATTAAAATGTACATATCGCCCAAACGGAACATTATATTCACCCTGTCTGTTATATCGTATCATGCCCGAATATATGCTGTTTTGTTAATAAAATAATAAATAGTTCCTTCCATATATTCTCTATCTATCTGATTATTAAACATACTCCTAATTCTATAATACAATTCCTCATTCATGTTATCCACCCTATCATCTGGATGTAACACCTTTTCTCTTGCATATATTGCCTGATTTTCTTCATATATCAATTGTAGCTCTTCAAGCTCTGCGGTAAGCTGTGCATAATTATCCCTTACCTCAGTATAAAAATTCATAAGTTTTTTTCATTAACATCATTTATAATTGCACGCTCTGGCTCCAATTCAAAAAATACAGCCCCGCCACCAAAAAAGGTTCAATATATCTATCATAATGTTCAGGAATGAACCGCCTAAATTCAGAAATTTCTCGGCTTTTCCCACCCCTGTATTTTACTAAAGTTCTCATATTCTATCTGCCTTTCAATCTACAATGCACTCTTTCCACTTTTAACCCATTCATCTACCTCTGAAAATTTAAATTTCCAAAGTCGTCCTACTTTATGGGCTGGTATATCCGTTTTTTAATCCAGCTTCTAATCGTATCCTTTGTTACACCTAAGTATTCTGCCGTCTCTTCTAAGCTAGACCATTTTTCATTTATTTCTGACATATTTTTCCTCCGCTTTTATCAAATTAAGCATAGCTACCCTAATTTATCTCATTATAATACATCCTCCTTTTTATTTCTCAACATAATTTTATCGGTTTAAATATGATTTAGTAGTATTTAATAGCTATTACTTTTCATAATTCCACTCATAAGACTCACAAAATTTTTCTATCTAATACATAACTGGAAGAGACAGAGGAATTATCTTCCTCTGCCCCTATTCCACATCTTATCTTCTGCTTTATCTTCACCAGCATCTCTACCAACACTCTCATCATAAATTCTCTGGAATTCCTCATACATTTCGTCTCCATCCAGCTTTATCCCCAGCCTTTTCATTACATCCGAGAGCAACCATATGCTTCCACTAACATCAGCAATATCATCAAATCCGAATATATCAGCCTTAACAGAATCACTAATATTCTCATAACCACCAAGCTCTGATATCATCCTGACAATCCAGCCAGCTTTGTCCACAGACACTTTTTTTCTTCAGATTCCATAAATTCACTTTTACCTGTTACATCAGTAATATCTTCATCCATTCTTGCCGTATTTACATCAGACGCATTACGAATATCTAGCATTACAGACGTATCGTTCTGATTAATGTCTGGATTCATTACCTCAACATTCGTCCACGGCTCAGCAGCCACATCTTCCTCAAACACAGCCTCCTCTTCCATCCCCGGTATCTCAACATCCCTGTCTGCAACGATTTCTTCTTTCCCCGACACTGCATAATAAGCCGTATACAAATCTTCTTTTATAATGTCATCAGCAAGCTGTATCTGCCTCTTAACATTCCTTTTCTCTTGCTTCAATTCGTCCAGTTCTTCCTGCACTTCCACATGCCATATCTGATACTCACGATACTGCTCCTCGTTCTTAATATTCCGTTTCCGGCTTGAGCTTTCTCTATATATCTCCTTCTGCCTGTCCTCAATCTGCTGGAATCTTTTCTTTCTGCTCACTTATGAAATCCACAAGATCCACAACACTTTTGATGTCATTATTTACAAGCAGCAGATATTCGTCCTGTAACTGATGAAACCTTTTCAAATCTTCTCTGCATACTTTGCTCCACCAACTACAAAACGCTTCTGTTCTACAACCCTTAATCTGTATAGCTTTGCATAAAACTTCTTCTGGAATGGTGACAGCTTCACTCTGTGCAGCCCTCTTATATCCGACGAATAAAAGTAAGGCTTTGCCATCCAAGGCATATCCACATGATGCCGTAGCATATCTTCTGAAAACATCTCGTCCATTTTTGCAAGCTTATGATAATACCGAAATCCCGGTGCCTGTACCTCCATCCACGCGTCTTTTTTAAATACATATCCAAGTCTTTTCATCAGATATTTAAAATGCTCTACATTTCCGGCTGCATACGCACACATTTTTGCATCCCTGAAGAATTATCTCTTTCATTGACATTTCTCTTTCCCACTTGTCCCTGCTGATATTTTTCGGGTTCCTGCTGTACTCCGCCGGCATTATAGAAAGTCCAAGCTCGTCACAATATTTATTTGTAATAGGCTGGAGATGATTCCTCCAGTTGCCTTTCGGTGAATTGTATTTCTTGCCCGTCGTCATGCTGACGCTATTCCACATAAGATGTCCATGCATATGCTCCCTGTCAGTATGAACCGCATACACAGCCTCATAATCATCACCAAGCACATCCTTTGCAAAGTGTTCCAGCACATACATTGCCTGTTCTGCTGTTACTTTTTCCTCCGGTGAAAACGATATAATCACATGATAGCCCTGCCTTTTTACCTGTTTTATGAAATATATTCTTTGTCTCTTCCATCTGCTCAAATGCCGTATCCGGCAGGCAGTTAATACCGCCCACCAGTACACATTCTTCCTGTCTTATTCGGATTCTGGATATATTCCAAAGCATTCTTTAGGTGTGAAGCTGGATTTCTACCTTCTGACTCTTTTATATTTAAGATCTTTGTAATCGCCATACTTCCAGCACCTCCCCGAATGTTTTCTTTACATCATCCAGACTGTTCTGCAATTTATCAATATCGCCGTAATACAATCTTCCCTGTAAATTGCCAAGCTTTACCGCCTGATTAATATTATTTGCAATACCTGCAATAACACGAATTATTTTTGCCCTGTCCTCTGGATAACTTGTATCAATGTTGCCGCCTGTCCGGATTAATTCTCTTATATAGGCACTTGCTGTCATTCCCGTCCGCTTAAGTGCCACTTTCAGAATATCCATATCTTTCTGACAGCTTCACCGATATCTTATAATCTTTCCTGTCAGACTTGTATCTTCTCTTTCCATCTGCCATACGATTTTTCCCCTTTCGTAATTTCCAAATTCTGTATCAAACCAATCTCTTTTTTATCTGTACCATTGCTTTTTTCATCCTTTCTAAAAGTTCTGCTTATAGGTTTTGCAAGATGCGGAAAAGGTCGGACCTTTTCCCGAAAAAATATAAACGCCATCAGCGTTTACATTTTTTGTCTTGGCAGGAGCACCTGCACCCTGTATATGATATGTGGTGGTTAATGTACCACCACGATTACTGATATGGTGGTTGAAGTTCCATCTGATTTTAAAAGTGGTGGCACTTTCTGCCATCACTTTGCTGCTTTGGTGGCATTTTCCGCCACCATTTTTCCATTTTGATGGCACTTTCAGCCACCATGACTTTTTCCCTCTGATTTGAGTGGTGGCGCTTTTTGCCCCCACTTTTGCATTTTGACGGCACTTTTTGCCCCCACACTTTTTCGGCCCTGATTTGTGCGGGGGCGCTTTCTGCCCCCACTTTGTGGTTTTGGGGGCGCTTTTTGCCCCCATATTCATGTTTTGGCGGCACTTTTCGCCCCCACTTGCCGGATTCACCTATTCAGTTATCTCTTTTGCCATTGCATCCGCATCCGATATTACATTTTCTGCTACATCTATATCCGCTTCCGGCATCTCATTTGTTTCAGGCGGTATATCCACTTCATCATGTTCACTTATCACAGAATCCCCAACTGCCGCTTCATAATCCATTTCTTCTGCAACCTTGATCCGATTACGCTGCGGCTCATAATCCGGATTGTAATAATCTTCGTAACCATAGATTTTCTGTTCAAAGTACTTCCTTGGACATTTGCCCCGCATGGTGAAATAACCTTTTGCCTCAAGCTCTGCATTATATTCCTTTATAATTGCATATGCCTTTGTCATCCCGATACCAAGCATCTGGCTTATCTCACCTGCATCTATGAATGCTTCCTTTATACCCTTCATGCAGCTCCTCCTTTCATAAATTGTTATTTTAAATACGTGTTTTCACAAAGCAGCTATCCTGTTCTTTATTTAATCCGTATTTTTTAATAATTCGTGTTTATCTTAATATCCTTTTCAGAATTTGTCAATAGAACTTTTTATAATTACGCACTTGCAATTCGTTTTTGTTTATGATAAAGTAATCGTACAATCATAAATAAGTCACTTACTGATACGTATTTCATTTAATATCAATCTGATACGCATCTTTACAACGGACTATTTCATATAAAGGAGGGTGAACAGAATGGCTAATTCTCATTCCATTAAACTTACTATGTCTTCTCCTGAGGAAATCGGAAAGGCAATACAGAAACAGCGCAGAGCACAGAAGATTACTCAAAAAGAGTTTGCACAGCATCTTGGTAAATCAGAACGTACTATCCAGAAATATGAGTCTGGTGAAATACTAATGAAGATAGATGTTTTAAAACAGATTGCAAATCAATTAAATGTTCCATGGCAGGAGCTTTTATTTGCAAAAGTTACTAATACTCCAAAAGATAATACGACCGCTGAATATCCGGCATATGAATTCCACACTATTGTCAGATGTAATCAACGCTCTCTTTGCCATAACTGAACTTACTGACTTTTCATTTGAGCTTACCAATACCAAACCTCCTGAAAATCCTGAATGGACTGCCGGGATTAAGGTTAATGGCAAAGGCGATGGAAAATATGATGCAGACTTCTGTCTCTTTATGGAAAACTGGATAGCACAAAGAAGAATATGCTTCAGACAGGAAAGATTTCAAAAGAAAAGTTTGATTCATGGAAATCAGATATGTTGGCATATTATAAGGATTCCCGACTGGATAATGAAACCGATTCAGAAACTGAATAATTGCAGGCTTACACCTTTAGTAAAGAAAAAGCTCCGGCACACTCCTTCTCGCAAAAGGAATAACCGAAGCTATGTAAGTGATTGACCCGAAGGCTTTATAATCACCCTGAACAAGTAGATTATATCATAGCCTTTTGATGATTGCACAACAATTTTACAAAAAAGGAGATGATATTTATGCCAGCTTACAAAGATGAAAAAACTGGTAAATGGTTCGCCAAGTTCTATTACACGAACTGGCAGGGAATCAAGAAACAGAAGTGGAAAAGAGGCTTCGCCACCAAAAAGGAAGCTTTAGGATTTGAAAGGGACTTTTTGGAACAGCAGTCTGCCAATCCTCGACATGACATTTCAAAACCTCTATGAAATTTATATGGAAGATATGGCTGCAAGACTCAAGCAGTCAACTCTTCTGACAAAAAAAGACGGTACTACAGACGCATATTCTTCCATTTTTCGGTAACAAGCCGATAAATGAAATCAAAGCCTCTGATGTACGAAGATGGCAGGCGAAGCTTATGAGTTCGCCTAATAATTACTCCCAGACCTATCTGAAAAAGATTAATACGGAGCTTAACAGCATCATCAATTACGCCAAGCGGTTCTATGATCTCAACACCAATCCCTGCGGCAAGGCAGGTACCATTGGAAAAGCAAAGGCTGAGGAAATGGATTACTGGACTTACGATGAATATATTGCTTTCCGTGAGGGCGTAAAAGACAAGCCGCTATCGTATATATGCTTTGAAATCCTGTACTGGACTGGCATGCGAGAAGGTGAATTGCTTGCTCTATCACCTGCTGATATTGACCTTGATAACAAGCTAATTTCCATCAACAGAACATATCAGCGGATAGGCGGAAAAGATGTATTTACATCACCTAAGACAAGAAAAAGTAAGCGAAAGATTCCGATTCCGGATTTTCTCTGCCAGGAGCTATCAGACTATATCCAGTCAAGGTATATGCTTGACGCAGATGAAAGGCTGTTCCCGGTAACAAAATCATATCTCTCACACGAGATGATAAGAGGTTGCAAAAACACAGGTGTAAAGAAGATACGAATCCACGATATCAGGCATTCGCACGCCAGCTTACTTATTAATCAGGGCTGTGATGCCCTGATGTTAGCAGACAGGCTTGGACACGAAAAAGTATCCACAACACTTAACACATACTCCCATCTGTTTCCACATAAACAGCAGGAACTTGTGCATAGTCTGGAATCATTGCAGGCAACAGATTTGCCAACACCTGAGCCACCATCTGATAACCCTTTGCTTGAAGCCGCAGGTATCACATGTGAAGTGCCGCAGACTCAGAGCAACGGCTCAGATGTAACAATCCGACCTCAGTTTGGACCTCCGTTAGTACCATCAAATACCGCATCAGGGAAAATCATCCAGATGCCACAAAGAAAGATCATATAGAAGAAATCCAGCAGTCATCAGGATTTCTTGCTATTAAAGTTAATGACAAGCACACGAAAACGATAAAAAAAGAGTAGTTGCTATTAGTAGCAAATTAGTAGCAGTGCAAAAGAAAAAGTCTCGGAATCCGCTTGTTTAGCGGGTTCCAAGACTTATGGCTCTTATTCAAACTCCAGACCGACAGTTGCGGTTATTAAAGAAATTTACTGATTTTTTTAGGCATTTTCAAGCAACATAAGCAAGTAAAACTCAATATAAAAAAATTAAATAATGCAATAAAAATGCAATCCGCACAATGGGTTCTGTTTGCATTGACAACCAACTTCAATATCATTTCAGTAGGGCGTTCTGTAAGGGCGTCTACTTTTTTATGAAATTTATGAAAGGAAAAAAATATGGACTACCAATTAGAAATCAAACAAATAGTGGATTACCCACGATGCCGCATTTATCGTGAGTTCTTCCGTACCCTTATGGCAAATAGGGACATCCGTACCAGCGGAAGCTCCTATCTTTTTTTATTACATGACGCTATGCTCTTATGCCAACTTTCGCTCCTCTTACCGCAGACTGGAGGGCATCTCCTATCTGATTGAACCGGGAGAATGGATTTGCAAAACCTCAGAGCTAGCAGAATGGTTCCGCACCCGCTTCCAGCATCAGGCAGTCTCCATTCTGGATTTTCTTCAAGAGCAACATTACATCAGCTATACAAGGCTTGGCAGAGGCAACCTGATAAAATTCAGCATTACCGGCTGGAAAAAAGAACAATACTTCACTGGATTATAATTACCCATGTCTAAAGGATGTGGGTTTTTTCTTTTCCCGGTTGCCGCTGTTCACGAGCTAATCAGCATGGGCAGGTGCTCGGAAATGGATATTGTACTGGATTTGTGGATTCATGCTATCTATAACGATGAACAGGTGCAGGGTTCTGACATTGGCTTCCCAGTGGTCTACTTCCGCAACTGCACCGGCAATCCGCTGGTAAACTATGCAGAACTTGCATTGCGTTGGGGCATTTCCAAATCCACCGTGAGCAGAATACTCAACAAGCTACAGGACAAAGAATATCTTTCACTGGTATCCTTTACCGGACGGCATGGCAGCGTCATTTATCTGTGCAACTATCTTTCCACCATGTTCAACATCAGTGATGTAATGATTGATAAAGAGGAGGTTTCTATGACATTTCAGGTTCCCGTACATCTTCCCGATTCTGTTCCGATGGAAGATGCCAAGATTAAAGAAGAGCAGATTCTTATTGAGGAGAACGACCGCGTTTCATCGCAGGCGGCTTGCGTTTCAAATCCGCACATCCGCAGCGTTGTCCGAAAGGTTGCCCAAATCCTTGCAGCACAAGGGGTTTCCTGTTGTGAATGCCCCAAAAACACAATATAAGTTATATCCCTTATCCGACTGCGGGGATGGTAAATACAGGTATTCTCTACAGCTTGGCTGCCCGGATAAGGATATCCGGTATCACTTTGAACTTACCCTGCTCCCGCTGGAAGCAGAGGAAACCATACCATCACATACAGATCAGGAAAGGAAGTGATCATTATGGCAAATAACAGAAAAAATCATAATATCCCTTCAGAAGAGGAAAACCCGTTATTTCACGACACATGGAAGCTTTTTAAAGAACTACCGGGATGCAGTCTGGAACCTTGAGCTTGCCGTCCAGCAGGTCCGCAACTCCTTTGAGATTGAATTTGGAAGCAAAGATTGAGGAATTTCTTGATTCCATCTATCTGGCCGGAGCCGACATCGGCGGTACCAAACTGGAAAAACTATGCAAAGAGTATTGAGCGCAAAGAACAAAATGCTGAACCTGTTAAATTCTGCAGTAGACATCCTGCGCAGTAAGCACAAGCATGGAGAACAGTATTACTGGATTCTTTACTACAGCTACCTCTCCCCTCAGCAGCTCCAGAATACGGATGAGATTATTGAAAAGTTGGAACCTCATATTACAAATATTTCAAAAAGAACATATTATCGGCGAAGACCAGAGGCCGTACAAGCACTAAGTTCCATATTATGGGGATATACATCAAAAGACTTTTTAAATACGCTTGACAATTTTTTCCCCAAATAAATAGTTTTATTAAAATGGTATTCATATTTCATATTGAACAAGTGCCTAATTTCGGGTTAATTGCACCCCCCTTGAGATTAGGCACTTAACATGTAGATATATCTTTTTATCCTTGCATGACATAAAATATAGCTAAGTTAATTAATGTCTTCTTTTTTCAAAACTTTTGCAACAACACTTATAACTAATGAAAGCCATTAAAAGTATTATTGCTAAACTTATGTAAACAGGACATATCATTTCTCTTGTTCTCCCATTAGAAATAAAATATGTCTGCTGACCACGGGAAAAAAACCTGCAAAAAAGAAGAATTTGATAAAATGACATTTACTAATGCAATAACAGCAGCTACTATCATTGAAACGATAATTCCTCTTGTGCAAAATGCAAGATATGCCATTGGGGTAATTGTAAAATATAACAATATTCCTCCCACAACAATTTTAAATAAGAAAAAAAACGCAGTTCCAATATTAAATTGATCTACTCCAACAAATATATTACAAATTGTACATAATATCAAAACCACAACCCAAAAAGTCAACATCAATGTAATTGTACAAATAAATAATGTCAAAAATTTACAAGACATAAATCTCTTTTTTTCGATATAGGAATAACCATTATCGTTTTTAATGTTTTACCCGTATATTCCCGGTCTAAACAAATAATGCTGCTATGACAGAAAATATTAATGGTCCAAATAAAAGCATCAAAAACATAAATGCATTATCATATAATGTAAACAAAAAGATATTCTATACTCCGGGTTAAAAATATAGCTTCGTATACTACTAAACATTGATAAAATCGGAGGTGAACAAATACCTAGAAAAGCAATAATTTTTATTTTTTTTGTGCGTTTCAATTTTTAGAAATTCACAATATACTAATTCACCCAATTTCCCCACCTCCTATTAATTCCGAAAAATAATCTTCTAATTTTTCTTCTTCTATCCTAATTTGTCTGATAGGAATGTTATTTTTGTATAAGATAACTATTTATTTCTTCAATCCTGTGCATCTTTGCCAAATAATCGTATGCGATTCTTACTATCAATCAAAATTTCAGAAACATCCAATCGTTCCTTTAATAATGAAAACACATACTCTACATTAGACACTTCATACTCCGCATATCTACGAAGACGTTTAAATGTAAATCCGTAATACTTTCTTCTTCCAATAATCTGCCATGATTCATTACCCCTATCACATCTGCAATTTGTTCTATTTCACTTAATATATGACTTGATATAAAAACAGTGGTATTCCCCTCTTTACAAAAGGTTAACCAAATATTCCCTCATCTCGTAAATACCAATCGGATCCAAACCATTCATTGGTTCATCTAAAATCAAAAATTTCAGGTTTGTGCATAATTCTGGCCGCAATACCAAGTCTTTGTTTCATCCCCAAAAGAATATTTTTCAAAAATTTTTTTATCATTTTTATCCAAGTTGACCACACTATAAAGCCTGATCAACACTTTCTATACTATTAAGTCCTCTCAATCTTGCTATAATTTCTAAATTTTCTCTTCCTGTTAAGTTATCATAAAAAACCAGGAGTTTCAATCAGTGCACCTATACGGCTATACGCTTTTTGAAGCATCTTCTAAATGAATATCATTAAAAATTTTAATAAATCCTGATGTGGGTTTTACCAAATTCAACAACATTTTCATAGTTGTCGTCTTCCCAGCTCCATTTCTCCCTAAAAGCGCATATATTTTTTCCTTTTGGCACATGAAGACATAGCTGTGCTACGCAGACTTGCTCTCCATAACATTTTGTCAAATCATTTGTTTCAATTACAAAATCATTCATTATAACCTCACATTCTCAGCACACTAATTGCTGTCTATTTTTTTAAACAATTCTTTTATATGTCATTCATTCATTTAAAAAGTTTTTCATGTGTGCCCTCAGCAACATTTTTTCCCGTCACAAATAACAATTATTCTAGGCATTTGCATTATTGTAGTTGCCCTGTGTGTAGCCATAATTACTGTATGATTTTGAGACAATCTAAAAACTGTTTGTACAATATTTCTTTCAGTCAATCCATCTATATTTGAGGTTATCTCATCCAACAAAAATATTTTTTTTGTATTTCTCAATAATCCTCTCGCTATGGATAATAGTTGCCTTTCAGACCTCCTGAAAGCTTTTGTACCTCCATCTCCTATAACTGTATCAAACCCCTTTGGCATTTTAATTATTGTATCATATAAGCATACATCTTTGCAAACTTTAACCAGCTCATCTTCCGTAGCATTTTCTTTTACAGCTAATAAGTTATTTTTAACCGTATCATTAAATAAAAATGGATATTGCTGGACATATGTAATATTTTCTCTTAATGTAACTAAGTCCATCTCCAAACTATTTAAGTTATCAAATAATATTTCACCGCTCTTTGGTTTATAAAATCCCATTAGAAGATTCATAAATGTTGTTTTTCCAGAACCGTTAGCTCCGACAATCGCAACCAATTCATTTGAAGTGATATTTATATTTAACCCATTAAAAACATTTTTTTATCTTCATAGGAAAAAAATAACTCTTTAACTTCTATGTTCCCGTTTAACTCTCCATATTTTTTTTTCTAGATAGTTCTTCTTGTCTACAATTTGAAATTATTTCTTCATATCTATCTATTGAAACCAATGTTGTTTGAAATGAAACATTAATATTTGATATTTTTTGTAAGGATGATATAAATTGATTAATGTAGCTATTAAAAAGCCGTAAAGTGTCCCACTGACAGACTCCTTGCACCAATCATAACGCACCCCCCAGTAGTATATTAAAATTTGCATAAGAAAGCCTGATAAGTTTTGTGTCAATCCCCCAACAGATGATATTGTACTTTTTTTTAAATTAGTTCGATATAAGTCATCTAAGTTTTGGCTATTTCTATTTTTTTACAATACTTTCTATTGATAATCCTTTTTATTTCTTTTAAACCTCTTAATGATTCCTGAATGTTATTAGCATATCTATCTGATATTTCCCTTGCCATTTCCTGTATTTTCTTTATTGTCTTTCCAAAATATATATTTATCATAAACATTATAGGTATTGCAATAATTCCAACTAAAGATAATCGTATAGATATTTTAAATATAAAATAACCAGACATTGCAATTGCAATTACACATGTCAAAAATGAATTAATTGCAGATACATAAAATGAACTAATTGAAGCTGTATCACCCTCTAAAAATGATATATATTTTCCAATGGTTGCATTATTAAAATTTTCCAGTTCCATTCCAATAATTTTACTATATGTTATCTTTTTTTATATCACTAATTATTTTATTTTGAAGAAAATTATTTATGTATGTATAAATAAAGCTAGTTATTGAATTTATCAAAAATAAGAAAAAAATAATTAGTATTGTCTCAATTACACCGTCCATATTTGCATTGATTGCATCATCTATTATTGTCCCTGTTAAGATAGGATTACTCAATGTTATTATATTTGAGACTGTTGATAGGCACAGTAAAGTAACAAAAAAAAATTCTATATTTTTTTTACAAATTTTTCATAATAATTATAAATTTTAGATATGTTTTTAATTTTATGCTTCATACTACACTCTTTTATCAATCTTCAGGGATACATAAATATCCCTTGAAGATAAACAAGCTACAAATAGGAAAATTCAATTTTATGCTACAATATCAAAAATTCTTTTATATATTCCTTATGAATACTCCTTACGAATACATTGTAAAGAAGTAACACCTCGGAGAATTACAACTATTATCCTCACAAGTTCCTTTACAACCACCTGAGCATGAGCCTGTACAGTTATTAGCACAAGTAAACCAACATGCCTCACAAATACAATCTAATTGAGGATCGATTCCACCGTTATTTGTTTCACTGCTATTATAATCCAAATACATATCTATACCTCCTTTTAAGATTCCTACTTGTAACATTGTTTTAGTTTAAAAAGTTCAATGTCTTGTGTTCTAAAATTCACGCTTAAATTCTGTACATCATAAGATGTCAAATTATAATTAGACACAATTTTTTGCCACCACGCATCATACTTCTGTTGTGTTTCTTCTAGGTCCTTGATTACTTTCGCATAAAAATCACTTTTTTCTTCAAACAACATATTATTTGCAGCTAGGGTTACCGAAAGATTATGTAGTGAGTTTAACCTTCCAAAAATTTTTTCAATCTCTAAAACCTCTTCTTTTTCTATGTTTGCTAATATTTTCATAAAATCTACCCCTTTCCCTATAATAAATTTGGATATTTATAGGCTCTTAAATTTCCTCGTTCTTTCACTAACTGTTCCATTGGATCTGAATTACTAAAATTTGTAATATCATTTATATTCATATCAAACCCATATTCTTTCAACATTTTATATAACTTTAATGCACTCCTTTCTTCTATTTTACTTTTTTACATTGCATAGTAGATGGCGTATTATATTCACCTGTATATTCTTTATTTAAAAAAAAATACACCTTTTACACTGTTTAACACTACAATTACTACATACTGGCGATTCATCAACCGAATATAAAATTAGTTTATCTTTATCAATTCCTTCTTTTTACCGACCCAATATAATTATTGGGGGTGGCAAAATATACCGCTGGACAAACATAAATTTTTCCATTTGGTGCTAACGTAAAACTATTTACTCCTCCTGCTTCACATTCTCGTCTAGTAATACTAAATAAATGATCGGTAATTACATCTACCTGCTTTTCTTCATTTTTTATGGTATAGTTATATAATAGTTGTATTACTTTATTTAACTGACTTTCATATTCTTGATAGTCTATATTTTTATAATTTGTGTGCAATATTAAATTTACTTTCTTACTATAATAAAGTATTCTCTCAATATCCTCCGCCAAATATTTTTAGATCACAGTCATCTACTATTAAAATCGTTGATTCTGTATCTATGATCTTTTTACTTAATAACGCTTTATGAGTTACACTTTTTTATTTTTCTTAAAACATTGTTCTCCCCATTAAAAATATTCTTGCTATCATGTTCAAACAAATTAAATGTTCTTTGATTTTTAAATATTTGTATTGCTTTTTATCCGATAAATCGCTATCATTAGAATGCAATAAGATAGGATTGAAAAACTCATTTTCCGTAAAATCAGCAGCTTCAAGCAATACATCCTCTCCGATTCTAGTAATCTCCTGCTCTATTGATGGTTTACTGTAATTACAATAAATGCTACTGTCATCTGATAACATGATAAATAAATTTTGTTTGTAATATGCCTTTTCTCTATCTACTTTACCTAATGCATTTTCAAGCCTAGCCCAATAATAATTATTCGCCCTTACCCTAGCCTTATGCATTTTGCAAATATGCTTATTTCGTCTAAAGAGCGTTCCTGATATATCGTAATTATGTGCTAGGCAATACGAACATTCGGAAGCAACCGTACAATTTAAACATTCTTTATCACTTTGATGTGCCAAATCGCAATTAACGAATGCTCTTATTTTTTTCAAAATTTAATCCATTCTCAGAATCACCAATACTAATGCTTTCTTGATTTTCTAAAGAATAATCCATAAATCTTACACATGGATAAAATCTCCCACTTGCATCAATAGTAATCATTCCACCCGAGCCACATTCTCTACCACTTAAATCTATTTTTGATAACGGTAGACCCAATCTTTCGGAAAATAAAGTAGTATTATATTTATCCCACAAATGATTATCTACAACATAATCTGCCAATTCTCTAAGTTGTGTATAATATCTGATATCATCTCCTTCTTTCCAAACATCCTCGAAAACAATATTGGCTGGAACCTCATTCATTCCTATGTTCCACAAATAAATAATACTATCTTTTAAATAATCCATATCATCATGACCTATTGTGACTTTAGTCATCGCTAAGGGTGCTTGTTTCAACCACAGCTTAACGTTTCGCAATACATCTGCATGTGTTCCTTCGCCATTTGGATATACCCTCTGCAAATCATGCGTTTCTTTTTTGTACCATCTATAGTTATATTTAAAGATACTTTTCCTTTATTCTTTTTTGTAAAAATTTTTGTACCTTCGGACTATCATAAAGCAAACCATTTGATCCTATATTAATCATAAATAAATTAAACCATTTATGATTTTTTCTCATACATTTTAATTTTAAAATAATCGCAAATTTGATCAATTAATTCTATCTCTAATAAAGGTTCTCCACCTATAAAGTTTATAGCAAGTGCATCTTGCTCAAACAACATATCATCACTTAATATATAGTCAATTGCTTTTTTGGCAGTTTCTATCGAAAGACGATTTTTGTCGTTTTTTCCAATCATATAACAATATTTACATCTCATATTGCATTCCTGTGTAACTACAAATTCGATTGACTGAAATGCTCCATCCCGCCACATATAAATGTTTTTTTCCCATAACGCTCATTTTGATTATATCTCCCTTCAGAAAATTTGATATATTAGCATGTATATTGTATTTTACAAGTAATTTTTACAAAAAAATTATATAACTGTCAAAAATATAGCATATGCTGTCAAAATTACTTCTAAAAAGTAAAAAATGGCACTTAATTTGATTAAATTGGCACTGTATTGCGATTTACAGGTAAAAATCACCATGCTATAATGATCATGCTCAAAAATGCACCCACAACTGCATACCATTCCATCTGAGAGACATCTGCACACCGCAGATGCTTTTTTTATGCCTTAAGCCGACAGTCCCCAAAGGATTGCCGGCTATTTTCTTACTAATCTAACTTTACAGGAGGTAAACCATTGAAAAACAACGAACCAAACGCAACTGCGGGAAATCCCTCTCCCGCCAAAAAAAGAAATTCCATATCCGCTCCTCCCATGTCATCATGGGGCTGGCAGCCCTTGCCTACTTCTTTGTCCTTCAGACCGATCAGGCATTAGCAGCTGATATGTGGTCGAAGGCGGAGGATATTATGAAGGACGTCTACGGCAAGATTCTCGGCATCTCCACCATTGCCGCCATCGTGACCGCATCGGTGGCGCTACTTTTGATGAATTTCAGCAAGTCCGGCAAGACCGTGGATGAGTCCCGCGCATGGCTCAAGCGCATTGTCATCTCATGGGTTATGTTAAACGGGACTTGGCTTTATCCTTGCCTACGTTACTCCCTTCTTCGCAGACGGAAATGGACTGGCTGACAGGAAGGAGGAATGATTCATGGGTATTCTTGACGGCATCGTGGAATGGATTGCCGAACAGGTGATGAACGGGCTTGACCTGATTACCACCTCAGTTCTGGGAGCTTTGGGCTGCAACATGGATACATTCCTGCGCTATTTTCCCGCTGCGGAGACCATGTACAGCATTTTTGTGGCGACTGCCATCGGGCTTGTCCTCTTAAACTGGGTGTGGCAGCTTTTTAAAAACTTTGGTCTGATTGCAGGGCTGGAGGCGGAAGACCCGTTTAAGCTGAGCATCCGGTCCGTCCTCTTCATCGGTGTGATTTACTACTGCGATGAGATTACGAACCTAATACTGGAAATCGGCGGCACTCCCTACTCCTGGATACTCACCTCCGGACCTGCCGCCGCTTAACTTTGCAGATTTTAACTCGGTGCTAATCACGATCTTAGGTGTGTGCGCCAATGGCTCCGTTGCCCTGATTGCCCTGATTTTTAGTACTGATACTAGCATGGAATTACATCAAGCTTTTATTTGAAGCGGCAGAACGGTACATCCTGTTAGGCGTCATTGTCTACACGGCTCCCATGGCTTTTGCAACCGGGGCTTCCCAGTCCACATCAAATATTTTTAAATCCTGGTGCCGTATGTTCGGCGGACAGATATTCCTGCTTCTGATGAACGCATGGTGCCTGCGCCTGTTTACATCCATGGTGGGAAGCTTTCTGGCAAACCCGCTGTCACTGTAAGGAGGAAACTGACCTATGAAAAAGAAATTTTTACTGCTTATTCCGATGGCTGCACTGTTCTTTTTTTTCCCCAGTCCGTGACCGTATTCGCTGTCACGGAATCAGAGGTAGAAGCTGTCGGAAAGGAAACTGCCGCCGGAAACGTGTTCATCTGGTTCCTCTGTGCCATCGCATTCTTAAAAATCAGCCAGAAGATAGACAGCTTCCTGTCCAGCCTCGGCATCAATGTGGGGCATACCGGCGGCTCCATGATGGCGGAGCTGATGATTGCCGCAAGGGGGCTTACCACTGTCAAATCCGTGACCGGAGGCTCCTTCTTCAAAGGCGGCCCCCCCGCTTTGGCGGAACCACCAACAATGCCAGTGCCTCCTTCCTGTCCGGCGGCCTGGCCGGGGCTGTGGGAAGGCAGTTTACCCAGAGCGCCATGCACACCATGACCGGGCAGGCAAGCAACCCGATCAGCCGCAGGGCTTTTGAATCTTCGTTAAAGAAAGGCGGCGACTTTGCCAACAATGTCACCGGCGCTGTGGCACAGGGCAATATCAACTATACCGGCTCCATGACCGGACCACAGGCCGCCCAGGCGCTCTCCTCCTATCTGGGGCAGACCGGAATACCCGATGCCCCAAGCTTTTCCAACGTGGAGATTGGCGGCGGGCGCATCATGGGCACGGAAACCTCTGCCGCCTATCCAAACGGCACGGAATTTGGCATGTACAATGCCGACCAGTACATGGCACCGGAAGGGAATTACGAAACGGTAACCGCTGCGGACAATACCACATGGTATAAGCAGTATGCCGTTGATACGGTGGACCGCACGCCTTACATGACCGGCGAAGGGAAAATCGCCTACCATGAAAACATTGTGCAGAAGCTTCCGAATATGCCGAAAAGAAAGGACCGTGTGTAAATGGCGGAAAAGAATGAGAAAAACAACCCTTCCCCACTCTCCCACGCCGCTTCTGCGGCAGGGCTTGCAAAGGGTGCAGTCAAAACCAGAAAAGCAGTGGCAGGTGCCGCAAAAGGCGCCGCTGCCGGACCTTACGGTATGGCTGCCGCCGGGCTTTGGGAAAACAGGAAGCTGGTCGGAAAAATCATCGCTGCCCTTGCTGCCCTGCTCATGCTGCCGGTACTGTTCCTCCTGATGCTGCCCTCCCTGATTTTCGGAACCGATGGGCTGGATAACGCTTCCGGGGAGGTCCTGAACGACACATCCCTGATTATGGAAAATATTGCGGAAACAGAAAACAGCATTGAGACCATCCTGCGGGAAAAGCACGATGCACTTCTGGAGGAAATACAGGCGGAAGCCGATGCACTGGGTTCCGACTGCGAATACAGTGTGACGGATGAGTTTGCAGACCGCATCATCTACGAGAGCAGCCTGATTATTTCCCAGTTCTGTGCCTCGCAGGATGATTATCAGGAAATCCATCTGGCAAAACTGGAGCGCCTGCTGCGTGACCACACGGACAGTATTTTTACCTACTCCACGATTGTCACCAGCCGTGAAGAAACGGATGAGGATACCGGGGAAAGCTATACCATCTACCACTATGAATACGTTGTGGAATATGCCGGGGACAGCTATTTTGCAGATCATGTGTTTTCCCTGACGGAAGACCAGCTGGCTGCCGCAGATGAATACGCTGCCAACCTTAACCTTTTCCTTTTTGACACGGTTTACAAGGTGGAAACCAATCCCTGACCTGATACCGGGAGAGACCGGCAATGCCGCTGTAGACCTTGCTCTCACAAAGCTCGGCACGCCTTACAGCCAGGAACGCCGGAATGAGGACGGATATTTTGACTGCAGCTCTTTTACCTACTGGGTTTACAGCCAGCTTGGAATTTACCTGCAGTACGACGGGGCAAACACGGCAGCTGCACAGGGGCGCTACATTGTGGAAAATAACCTGGCGGGTTTCCTATGACAGCCTTGCCCCCGGAGACCTGGTCTTCTATTCCTTCGAGGTCAACAACCGTTATCTGAACATCAGCCATGTGGGAATTTATGCCGGGAATGGGTATATCGTGGACGCTTCCTTTTCCAAGAAAAAAGTGGTCTACAGACCGATTTACAGTACCAGCCGTATCGTCCTCTGCGGACGGCCTTATACCAACTAAACATTTTCAGGCAGGTCATTTTTTTAAGTCCGGCCTTTTATTCTTATAGAAAGTCTGCATTGCAGGCTTTTGTTATTTTACAGGAGGTGTATTATACAATGTCCGCAAGACATGAAGAAAATGACGTATATATCATACCGCCGAATTTCATCGAAACCGGAACCATCTTCGGCGGAACCATCAAATTCCGGAATGCGGCCGAGGCACTTATATTATCCCTGCTCATCGGCATTCCGGTATTCCATCTTCCGGTAACGCTTACCACCAGAATCATTATCGCCTGCCTGACAGTGCTTCCGGCAGCCCTGTTTGCGATTATCGGCATCGGCGGGGAGAGCCTTTCTTCCTTTGTGCTCAACTTCTTTGTTTACTTAAAGAACCGCCGCATCGTTGGCATCAGCGAGGAAGCGGATGCGCCTGCCTCCGAAAAAGCCCCCGAAAAAAATCAAATGCTTCTGCGAAAAAATCCGTCAAAAAAAGTAAAACCGAAAAAAAAGAGGACTTTGCCGAGGAGTTCGGACAGCGCAGGGAACGCAGGCAGACAAAACAGAAAGACTCCCGGATGTCAGAAACCGGCAAAGCAAAGGGAAAGACCGGAAGTTTAAGGGAAGGGAAATTCTCCGGGAGGAACCGGAAGCCCCCTGTTAAACCCTGCCGCCTCCTATCTTCCCGTACGGAAGATTGAGAATGGCATCATTTACACAAAAGGACCACCGTTTTGTGAAAATCATTGAAGTTGTGCCGATCAACTTCCTGCCCGCAGCGCAAGGGAGCAGCGCAGATCATCTACTCCTTTGTCAGCTACTTAAAGATCAGTCCCGTGAAGCTCCAGTTCAAAGTCCTGACAAGGCGTGCCGACATTAACCGGCATCTGGAAACCATCCGGGAAGAAATCAAAAATGAGACGGATGAACGCTGCATTGCCCTGCAGAAGGACTATGAAAACCTGATACGCCGTATTGGTTCCAAAGAAGCCATTACCCGGCGTTTTTTTATTGTCTTTGAATATGAACCCTTCAGCGCAAACCGGGGGAATGAGGAATCGGAGGCAGTCTCCGCCCCTCGCAACGGGCAGTGCGCACTGCAAAGACTTATCTCCAGCAGTGCGGCAACGAGCTTTTGATTCCTGACAACGAAGATGAGATGGCAACAGAGGTTTTCTATAACATTTTAAACCGCAGGACCAGCGTGATAAAACCGTTAAGCGTCCGGGTAAACGAGGTCATCGGACAGTATATCAATGCCGGCAGACGGGATGAAATCGGAAATATCCCTGCCATGGAATTTATGGCGCCGGAATCCATTGACTATACCCATGGAAATTATGTGGTCATGGACGGTGTTTACCACACCTATCTGCTGGTGCCCTCCGGCGGCTACCGCTCCCAGGTATGCGCAGGCTGGATTTCCCTGCTGGTCAATGCCGGGGAAGGGATTGACGTTGACATCTTCTTTGACAGGCAAGCCTAAAGACCGCATCCAGCAGAAGCTCGGACAGCAGCTTAGGATTAACCGCTCCAAAATCAAGGACACCTCCGATACCAACTCGGACTTTGACGACCTGGACAGCGCTATCCGCTCCGGCTACTTCCTGAAGGAAGGGCTTGCCTCCAACGAGGATTTTTATTACATGAATATCCTCATCACCATTACCGCCGACAGCCTGGAAGAGCTGGAATGGCGGAGCAGCGAAATGAAAAAACTGCTTCTGTCACAGGACATGGAGGCAGTCTCCTGCCATTTCCGGGAAGAACAGGCACTGCTCTCCGCACTGCCTCTGGTGACGCTGGAGAAAAAGCTGTTTGAACGCTCCAAGCGGAATATCCTGACCACCAGCGTTGCCAGCTGCTACCCCTTCACCTCTTTTGAGATGTGTGATGACAACGGCATCCTTCTGGGAGTCAACAAACACAACAACTCCCTGATTATCGTGGATATTTTCAACTCCCGTGTCTACAAGAATGCAAACATGGCAATCCTCGGCACCTCCGGGGCGGGAAAGACCTTCACCATGCGCTGATGGCGCTCCGGATGCGGCGCAAGAACATTCAGGTATTTATCATCGCTTCCCTTTAAAGGGCCATGAATTTCACCGTGCCTGCAAAGAATATCGGCGGAGAATTTATCCAGATTTCCCCGCTTCCCGGAACTGTATCAATGTCATGGAAATCCGGAAGGTGGATTCCTCCGCAAATGACCTGCTGGACGGACCACAGACAGAGAAATCGGAGCTTGCCGCCAAGATACAGCGGCTCCACATTTTCTTTTCCCTGCTCATTCCCGACATGACCCATGAGGAACGGCAGCTGCTGGACGAGGCCCTGATACAGACCTATAAACAGAAAGGCATCACCCATAACAATGAAAGCCTGTATGATCCGGGGCACCCGGAAAAATACCGGGAAATGCCCGTGCTGGAGGACGTATTTAATATCCTGAAGGCAAATCCCGATACCAGACGGCTTGCCAACATCATGAACCGGCTGGTACACGGCTCCGCCTCCACCTTTAACCAGCAGACCAACGTAAATCTGGATAACAAGTACACCGTACTGGATATTTCCGAACTCACCGGCGACCTGCTGACTGTGGGAATGTTTGTGGCACTGGATTATGTATGGGATAAGGCAAAAGGAAGACCGAACCGTGGAAAAATCCATCTTCATAGATGAGACATGGCAACTCATCGGCGCTGCCTCCAACCGCCTTGCCGCAGAATTTGTCCTTGAAATCTTCAAGATTATCCGTGGCTACGGCGGTTCCGCCATCTGTGCCACGCAGGACTTAAACGACTTCTTTGCACTGGAGGACGGCAAGTACGGAAAAGGCATCATCAATAACTCCAAAACCAAGATTGTCTTAAACCTTGAGGATGAGGAGGCAATGCGTGTGCAGTCCATCCTGCACCTGTCCGAGGCGGAGACCATGGCTGTCACCCACTTTGAGCGCGGCAACGGGCTGATTTCCACCAACAACAATAACGTCACGGTAGAATTTAAAGCCTCCGAACTGGAGAAGGAGCTGATTACCACCGACAGAGAGGAACTGAAAAAGCTTCTGGAAAAAGAAAAACGCCGCCAGCAGATGCGGGAAGCCGGTTAATCCGTAAACATTACATAAGGAATACGCAGAACCGTCCGGGGCTGTTTACCGGCTCCCGGTCCTTATATTGATTAAGTATACAATAAGGATTGAATGTGTTTCTTCCTTATATAAAGGGAGACCATTATGCGACAAAAAGCAGAGAGCAGGAAAACCATCTTGCCGAAATCACACGCCTGTTGAGTCTGTATCAGGCTTTAACCCTGGCACAGCGAAAAACTATATCCGGGCTGTCGAAGAAAAGCTGGGCACTCTTTGCGGCGGCTTGAAAAAAGCGGACGGCTCCTTCTTGAACAGGAAACGGGAATGCTTTACCGCTCTAAGGAGTGTACCGGAATCCGGCTGTCATTGCCGCTTTCTGGGTGCTTCTGGATTTCCTTCCTGAACGACCTACCATACCGTCAGTGATTTTCCGGTCACACTGACTTTTTATACCCAATCGGACTGCTATGACGTAATCCATGTACCGGAAGAAAAAGAGTGCTTATGAACCATGCCCTGTCTGCATGGAAGGAAGATTCGCCCCGCCGTCTGGTCATCGTGGAACAGATTGGGCAGATTCCCCTCCTCCATTTCCCCGGCATTGCCGCCTTCTGCACGGTAACGCCGGAAGGACAGGTGCAGTATTACCAGAAACAAGGAGTGAGTGACACTTAATGGATAAAAATACCCTTTCCTCCCGCCTCTCCCGTATCGAGGGAGGAACTTCCGAAACTATCAAATACCATCAGCGCCATGAAAATCACGGACACCGGCGCTTACGGGAAAAATTATGAGGAGCTGAGCCTTGACGCCGCCCAGCGTGCGGAACGGATTGCCTGCTCCCTGCGGAACCTTATTTTTGCAGCAAATCTTGTGGCAAAACCGCTTCTGATGGAAAAAAACCGCCGAGGTACACGGCATCGCCATCACCCATCTTTGCAGACCGGGTGGAAATCACCCTTCCCGGCCTGATGCCGAAACGTACCAGACGTGTCAATACCACCTTCCTGACCGACCCGCTGTATGCCAGCCTGGAAGCTTACACGAAGGAACATCCGCGCCCCACTTTACGGAGTGCGTGGTGTGTTTCTCCCATGTGTTTGACCGGACGCTTTCCACAAGACGGGTGCGTGATTACGACAATCTGGAGTGCAAGCAGATACTGGACACCGTTTCCGGCTTTCTGATGACGGATGACAGCGGGCTGTTCTGCGACGCCTACCACACCACGGAGTTCGGGGAGCGGGACTGTACCGTCCTGACCGTTATGGAGAAAATGGCTTTTCCGGGCTGGCTTGCGGAAGTCAAAAAAACCGTGGCAACAGCATATCGGATTTTTAGGTTATTTTTCCAGAAATTTTCCGACTATGGTAAAAAGGCGCCAAACCCGCAGAATCTGCGGCAAATCCCATGCCCCAGACCCCCGGCTTTTTACCGGAGTTTCAGGCGGGTATGGTAAAAAATCCGGCTTTTTTGATACTATGCCGACCTATTTTATCAGAAAGGAGGGAACTGCCCTTGGACCCTTCAACCAGCGCTTACCAGCTGCTTTTGCCCTGACTGCCTTATCGGGGGAGTGCAGCCCGGATGCTGTATCCCGTCTGGGCATTCGTCCCAGCTACGGAGAAAAACTCCTCACAAAGCTGAAGGAGGAAGGCTATATCAAGACACACTACAGGGACCGGCTCAGAGGCTACCGCCTGACAAACAAGGGAAAAAAGCTCCTGCTCACAGACAACCCGGAGCGGTTCTCTTTTTTATCTGGGCGGCAACACAGACACGAACCGCCCGCGAAGCGATTATCCCCCGGCGGCTCCGGCTCCAGCAGGCATCCATTGTCTACGCCATGCTCTTACATGCAGGCGTAACGGTTTTCCGGGATGAAAAGCCGCCTCTGTTCCAGCCGGGAAATCAGGAATGTCACCGCCTTCCCCTTCCGGTTTTCTATTCCTCAAGGGAAATAAAGGAGCTGGGGGCGGAGGCAGTCAAAATCAATAACTCCAGAACCATGGGAATCCTGTTTGCCCCAAAGTGCATCTATGCAGTGTTTTATACCGGGGATTCCCTGATGAAGTGGGAATACCGGACGGAGCTGAAGGTAAAAACCATGCTGAATTACCACATCAGCCACGGAGTATTAAACCGGGAGCATATTTCCCCCTGCTATCCTCCCGATACTCCGATAAAAGCGCTGTTGATTGGTACGGATATGGATACCTCCCTGAAGCTTCTGACCAGCACCGGCGGCTTCCAGAAAAGCTATTTTTATCTGGATACAAGTTTTGATTACTTTCACTATCTTCCGGCTGCTCCTGCAGGCGAAACCCTGCTGCACTGCTTGCATCCCCGTATCTTTCGGCTGCGCTGCGGCAGCTCCTTCTGTCTGACCTGCAGCCGCCCTGCCCCGATTACGGGCTGGAGCATGATGCCGCCGCCAACGGGATACCGGTACTTCTCGCCTTTGACTTTGATATGCTTCGGCTGTCCAGATTTTACACGGCCCTGTCCTTTCACGGACTGTCCGGCCATATCATCTGCTTTGACTTTCAGAAGGCGGTCCTGCAGCAATACTTCGGGGAGGCTGTAACCATAGAAACCATTGATTTACAGAAATTTGAAGGGAGGTTTTTACACTGACACATCACGAAAACAGAAAGAAACGCATCTATCTTTGCCTGATTCTTCCCGTGCTGCTCCTGGCTACCCCCCTTGCCTATGCAGGCGGTTATATTTCGCAGTTTATTATCAATTATCAGGTATGGACTTCCTCCGGCGGGACGCCCGGTAACGGCACCTCCCCGGAATTTCCCTCCGCCGCCTTTTCTTCCTGCTTAAAGGCGCTCACCGTATTCCCGTACAGCCTGTATGGGCTTTTTTATGCCTCGGCATCTTCTGCTGGTTTTCATGGTCATGCGGATGGGCTTTGGAGGAAAGGCACCTATGACAAGGAACGCAACCTTACCTACTCCGATAAGGGAACCTACGGCACCTCCGGATTTATGACTGATGCCGAGATGCAGGAAGTGCTGGAGCTGGTGGGTGACATCGCAAAAAGCCGCGGCGTTATCCTTGAAAGCTGTACGGAAAAGCCGTCTGCCTCCCGGAAAAGACACGAATGAACCGGAACGTGGCGGTCTTTGGCGCCAGCGGCAGCATGAAAAGCCGGGCTTATGCAAGAAATGTGGTATTCCAGTGCGTCAAACGTGGGGAAAGCCTGATCATCACCGACCCCAAATCCGAGCTGTATGCGGATTTGTGCCTGTACCTGCAGGAAAACGGTTATACGGTACGGGTATTCAACCTGATTAACCCGGAAAATTCCGACAGCTGGAACTGTCTTGCAGAAATCGAAGGACAGGAGATTATGGCACAGCTTTTTCTGCGATGTCATTATTAAGAACACCGGCTCTCCCAAAGGAGACCACTTCTGGGACAACTCGGAGATGAACCTGCTAAAAGCCCTGGTTCTCTATGTGGACCAGGGCTTCCCGCCGGAAGGCAGGAATATCGGGCAGGTCTACAAGCTCCTTACCATGAACTCAGAGAAGGAACTGAACAGCCTGTTTGACCTGCTCCCGGTAACGCACCCCTGCCAAGGCACCTTACAACATCTTCAAGCAGGCCTCCGATACGGTGCGCAGCGGCGTCATCATCGGTCTGGGAACCAGGCTTCAGGTATTCCAGAACAGGCTCATCCGCCAGATCACTAGCTACAATGAAATCAACCTGACACAACCGGGAAGGGAGAAATGCGCCTACTTCTGCATTACTTCCGATCAGGATTCCACCTTTGACTTCCTCTCTTCCCTGTTCATGTCCTTTGTCTTTATCAAGCTGGTGCGGTATGCGGACAAATACGGGGAAGACGGCAAGCTTCCGGTTCCGGTACATATCCTGGCAGATGAACTTGCCAACGGCGGCTGTACCATTGCGGATACCTGACGAAGAAAATCAGCACCATCCGCTCCAGGCGCTTATCCATCAGCTGTATTTTCCAGAACCTGCCCCAGATGCAGAACCGGTATCCCTTAAACCAGTGGCAGGAAATCATCGGCAACTGTGACACCCAGCTTTTCTTAGGGTGTACGGATGAGATGACTGCGGAGTTTATTTCCAACCGCACCGGCGAAGTGAGCGTGGCCGTGTCCAGCCAGGCAAAGCAGTTAAATACCTGGCGGGTATCCGATTACACACCGGAGTACCGGGAAACCCACTCCATCGGCAAGCGGAAGCTGATGACGCCGGACGAAGTGCTGCGCCTTCCTTTGGACGAAGCGCTCATTATCCTGCGTGGTCAGAAGGTCCTGAAGGTGGGGAAATACGACTATACCCTGCATCCGGAGAGTAAAAAGCTGAAGCCCAGCCGTGCCGGTGACCATGTACCTGCATGGCAGCTGCCGGAAGCCGAAGAACCGGACTTTTCCAGTCTGATGAAGCCAAAGGTGAAACCCAAAAGCCCAAGGCTCCCAAAAAAGCTGCCTCCCGCCGCAGTCCCGGAAGATCCCTTCGGGGATGTCCCGGAGGATTTGGCGGCGCTGTTTCCACCGGAGGAAGGCTGCACTATCGTTATGACGGATAAGAAATCCATCATGTCCTAAAAAATCATAAAGGAGAGAACAATTATGCCCAGAGAAGCAAAAAAAAAGAAAGAAACCGAAGTAACAGAAGAAAACATGGAGATGCAGACGGAAGATTCTTCCGTGCCTGAAGCTGCGAATGCCACAGAGTCCCCGTCCTGACACAGATGCAGAACCCACTGCTCCTGTACAGGCACCCTCTCCGGCGAAAGCCACTGCCCCTGCAAGGAAATCCGCTCCCTCCTCCATCCTTACCCTGAATGCCGATTCCGAGGTGGAAACACAGGAGAGCAGGGAGGATACCATCTGGCATGAGCTGCAGAATGCTTACCGCACCCGGAAGATCCTGACCGGCATCTTAGGCGGCATCGAAAAAATGGAAGGCGGCGGAACCATCGCTGTCATCTACTACAAGGAAATGCGTGTGGTAATCCCCCTTTGCGGAGATGATGATCAACCTGATCGAGGATGCTGCCCACGACTATGGTGAACTGGTGCAGCGCCAGAACAAGATTCTGGGAAACATGCTGGGATGCGAGGTTGACTTTATCATCAAAGGACTCGATAATTCCAGCCGTAGCGTAGTTGCCAGCAGAAAGGACGCCATGTACAAAAAGCGTCAGATCTTCTACCTTCCCGATGCCAATGGGAACTCCCGTGTCTGCGAAGACCGTATCGTGCAGGCGAGAGTGATTGCCGTTGCAGAAAAGGTCGTGCGTGTAGAAATCTTCGGAGCGGAATGCTCCATCCTCGCCCGTGACCTGTCATGGGACTGGCTTGGGGATGCCACAGAAAGCTTTCATGTAGGAGAACAGATTTTGGTCCGTATCCTGAACATAAAAATCAACTCCCTTGAAGACATTTCCGTGAAAGCAGATGTCAAAAGCGTGAACGGCAATACCAGCAAGGCAAACCTTGGAAAGTGCAAGATTCAGGGCAAGTATGCAGGCGTTGTCACCGACATCCACAAGGGCACCGTCTTTGTCCGCCTTCACATCGGCGTCAATGCCGTAGCCCACAGCTGCTATGATAATCGGATGCCCGGAAAGAAGGATGAAGTCAGCTTCGTAGTTACCCGGATTGATGAGGACCGGAATGTGGCGGTCGGGTTGATTTCACGGATTATCAGGCAGAATATCTGATATTGGAAAGGAGCGCCCCCTCAACTGCTCCTTTTCTTAAATCCCTAATCTATTAAGATAAATATCAAAAAACTCTTGGCAGTTAAGCAGCCCTTCATATAAAGCAGCTCTCCAAGTATTTTTCATATTACTTCTATGTTCTTCAATTCTATCTCTTAAGTCCTTACGCACCAATTCCTCCCCTCCGGCTTTATACATTCTTTCTAAACTAAATTTGCTCTCTGTAAATTCTTCGGCCGCATGTGCAGTATATAAATCATTTTCCTCCTCAATAGTTTTTTGAAATTCCCGTGTGAGGGGGAAAGTTGATTACAAACAGAATAAATTACAGCAGTGAAAGTGACGATACAAATGCAGGAAGAGCAGAAATGTTCTTCCTGTTTTTTAACAGAACTTCAGCAGCTGGCGGGGGAAAGGAGACAGTATGGCAAAGTTCTTAAATTATGAGGACCGGCTGGAGATAGAAAGCGGACTAAAGGAGCACATGACTTTCACAGAGCTTGGAGAGAAACTGGGAAGGGACAGGACTACCATCACAAAGGAGATCAGGAACTATTCCATCGAACAGGACACCGGTTATGGAAGTTACCCGCATAATACCTGCAAGTACAGAAAAGCATGTAAGAGGAAAAAAAGTATGTGGGACAAATGACTGCAGGCATCCACTGGTAGCTGTCTGTAAACAGTGTGAACTCATATGCAACCGTTACTGCGAGCATTATGAAGAAGAAATATGTACCCATCGCTTTAAACCGCCATATGTATGCAACGGATGCAGTGAAGTAAAGAAGTGTACGCTGACAAAAACTGTTTACGATGCTCTGGGAGCCCAGAGGCGGGCAACGGATAAGATATCGGAATCCCGAAGCGGGATCCTTGCTACGGAAGGGGAAATCGCCAGACTCAATGAAATCCTGGTGCCGTTGGTAAAACAGGGGCAGTCTATCCATCAGATCTACCTGACACATAAGGATGAACTGATGTGCAGTGAAAAGACCCTCTACAACTACGTGGATGGATGCCTGTTTGATATCAGGAACATAGACCTGCCAAGAAAGGTAAAGTACCGTCCGAGATATAAAAAACCGGAGCTGAAAGTAGACCGTGGATGCCGTGTGGGAAGGAATTATCATGATTACGAAGTATATATGGAACAGCATCCGGACACAGCAGTGGTGCAGATGGATTCCGTGATCGGCAGCAAGGGAGGGAAAGTCCTGCTGACGATATATTTTGTAAATGTGTCACTGATGCTGGGGTTCCTGCGGGAAGCGAACACCTCAAAGTCAGTGATAGATATTTATGATGAACTGTACCACCGGCTGGGAGGGCAGGATTTTAGGAAGCTGTTTCCGGTCATCCTGACGGATAACGGAAGTGAGTTTTCCAATCCCAGGTGTATAGAGAACGGACCGGATGGAAAAGGATTTCAAAGGACGAGGATCTATTACTGCAATCCAAGTGCGCCGTACCAGAAAGCAGAGATCGAGGTGGGACATGAATTTATACGCAGGATCCTGCCGAAAGGAAGAAGCTTTGATGAACTGACGCAGGCAGACGTAGAGCTGATGATGAACCATATCAATTCCTACCGGAGAAAGAAACTGAACGGAAAAAGTCCGTATGAAGCGTTCAGCTTTTATTATGGAGAAGACCTGGCGGAGAGGCTTAGATGCCACGAGGTTGCAGCCAAAGACATCAACCTCACCGCAAGACTTCTCAAAAAGTAACCAGAAGACAGAATAAAGCACAGACCGCCGGCTGAAATAGGAACAGCAGAAGACGTGAATTATGGCTTGCAAAATTTGTAAGCCAAAACTGACGTCCGGTTTTTGTGCAAAAAAAATACTCTGCCATAAGGTGATTATATCATAAAAGCAAGGGAAAAAACGGGAAAGTCATTACAAAAGTGGAAAGTCGGGTACAAAATTTGCAGGTCGCTTTCAAAATGTGAAACTCGTTTACAAAACGGGAATCTCGGATGACTATTGAAC
>VOFJ01000376.1_pt1 | contig 46528 bp, 63 predicted proteins | sample 5384081 | NCBI WGS metagenome assembly VOFJ01 (sample SAMN12384729, study PRJNA508395) | human gut metagenome | isolation source: healthy gut I | host: Homo sapiens
CAAAGAACATCATTCTCAGATCCACGGAATAGGAGGTCTCTCTTCTCCTTGAGAAATACCTCAAGCTCGTCATTGTTCTCATTGACAGATGTTGCGACAATCACCTTGGCATCTGCCACCTTATGTAAATTATCAAGAAGAGTTTCAAGGAGAGTTTTTCCATCGTAGAACGGCTTCAATATTTTACCAGGAAGTCGGGTAGATCCCATTCTCGCCTGCACAATAATTCCTATATTCATAACATTTGTTATTTGTTAATTATCTCTTTTATTCTTTTTCACTGTATTGCCAGTAAACACTTCTTTGTAGTCGAATTTTGTTGTCAATACCTTCTCTAATGCCTGTTCATATTCAGACACCGACTTAGTAAAAACGACACCATTTTCAGCCTTCAGTACTTTACCATAATAATTCTCTGACATTTCTGCATAGTTGTAGAAAATAGTAGGTTTCTTGTAATATTGGCACTCCAAGCAAGTTGTTGACGATATAGTAAGATGTAAACATCACACCATATCATATACTCGTAGATGTTAATTCCTGGACGATAGATGACATTTTCCTGATCGAATACAAGTTCTGCATCAATATCTCTTGGTACATATACATACAAGCATTTTGGCGTTTTTTCTTCGCTGCTTCTCTTATGTAATCAGCCATTGCTTCCTCATACCCCCTCTGACCGGCTACAAGTATGATATGCTCATACTTGACACGATACTCCCTAAAAATATCGTTCGTAAAAACTCTTCTGGGCCAGCTCCATAAAGTAGAGGCCTGTCTTATATACCTTCTTGCAGTAATGGCTATCATCACCCGTAAGAAACTGATACTCATCTTCACCAAATACACATATCTCATCTGGATAAAGTATGGGTGAAGTATAGAGCGAGTTATATGCATAGTGTTTATCGTTTAGCACCCCATGCTGTAACTCTATTACAGGAATAGCCTTCTTGTGTAGTGACCATACATAACCCATGATTGTGTATGGACACTCTATTATCACTTTCCCAGGCTTGTGAATAACGGCAAGCAATACATCAAAAACCTTCTTCTGTGCATCCAAAACGCGCAAAGCACCGATATAGTCGAACTGTATTTTATACTCCTTGAGTACTCGTTGTAAGACACATTCGTTTTCTATTTTGATTTTTTTTCCATTTTGTCAGGATGGCATATGCATGTACAAACAACAGCAACCAAGATTCGGATACAACATCCTTTTCCGGAACCATACTTCGAGGAGTAGTGCTCTGATCTTTTCCTGGTTTTTCAATGACGAGTGTATTCTCGCATGCATCTATGACACAACCTGACACACGTAATTTTTTCAATCCGTTCACCTCTTTTCTACGCTCAAAACCGGCAAACAGCCATACCGAACGCTTCTTGAAATAGTCGAACGGATTATAATAGAATAAAGTACTTAACACCTGCTTAATGGCAGATCCTCCAGTACTTTTCATCGTCTCATTGTTACCTGATATTGCGTCGACAATATTGATTCTCAACAAAGGCCATACGCTTACACCCTTGTATTTTTATCTGCATCAAGTCATATCTCGATTCAATCTCCTTCATGAGACTGACAGCTTCTAAATAAGTCATATCAATGAAAATTCTTTTCTTCTTTTAATTTCTTGAAATACTCAATGTCTCGATACTTAATCACCTTTGCCGAATTTCCGCCAACAATAGTGTATGGAGGAACATCTTTTACTACCACAGAACCAATTGTTATTATTGGCCCTTCACCTATTTTAATATTTCCAGAGATAGTAGCCGCATTTCCCAACCAATCGGAATCTCCAATTTCTGCATATTTTTTAACATAGGTAGTATCATAAGGTATAGCCTCTCCGCCATCATAATCATGACAGCCAAGCATTATCTTGCATTTTTTCACTAGAGCAAAGCAATCACTAGCCTGTTAATTATAAAATAATTACATATAATTAATTCCTAATATCAACTTTGACTGCTCTTGCCACCTTACAGAAATCGTTTACTCCAACACATTCCGTATGAATGTAACATGCGCTTGAAAAGAAAGGTGTATTAGTGAGTGCGTATTCTTCTGACAAAAAGTTATGATATTGTATAGAACCATTTTCATTTGCTCTTCAGTATTTTTTTGATACAATTTTGCATACTGACTTGCTATAATTCTCCAATCGAATGTTGTACGGGAAGTTCTATCACTTTGTTCTTGAAGAACCCATTTCTTCAATTCTTCAAAATCTACATGCTCAAAGTCAAGTATATAGTAATCAGGAGATGTAACATCGCTGGCAATGGTTCCAACAATGACTTTATTTATTATAGTTCTCAAACCAGTAGCATTAGCCTCTAACTCTGATAGTGCCTGACCTTCTTTCCAACTTGAATGAGCATAGATATCTGCTGCCGAATAATATTTATACAGTTCATTAGCTGCCTTATACCCTAACATTCTCACCTTTCCTTGAAGACCGTTTTCTTCTACATACTGTAAGATTACCTCCTCATCAGGTCCTTTGCCGACAATCCAATACCGGAAATCGATGTCCAACATTGAAAGCATTTTCAAGAACACTAACTGGCCCTTACGCTCTTGGACAGAAGCAACCGTAATAAACACCTTACAACCATCCTTCACATCAAACTCCTTGCGAATCTTAGCACGTGCTTCAGGCGAATAATAAAACTTCTTGCAGTCAACGCCATTAGGAATAACAGCAACCCTATTTTTGGGTATGCCGAGAATGGATTCATACTCGTTAAGAGATTCCAGAGTTAAGCCCGAATAAGCATCAGCCAATTTTATATTACCAAGATTTCGATCGCGGTTTACAACATCTTTCTCGTCGCCACGATAGAATATACCATGGCATGTAAGAAGCATAGGGATTTTGCTCTTGCCGATTGCAAACCTTACCGGGGAAACATTTGCAATACTGTTTACGTGAATAAGATCTGGTTGTACTCGTTTTATAGCTTCCCGGATATTAGCTTCATAAGAAAGCGAACCTCAAGATACTTTGATGATCCACTGTGTGATAGTGCATCATGTGCCTGAAAATGTCCAAAGGATGACACAAGGCTGTAAGAAGCATACTGAAAGGACGGAACTTGTAGCCAATATACTGATACAGAAACGAACTTGCTTTGATTGCAGCTGAATCTGTAATATTGGTTCCATAGGTGTAGTAAAGTACTCCATCTTCCCTCTGTTTACTCAGCTCATAAACAACATTAGCGGCTCCTGTAGTGTAGTTTCCACCTATTTCCTTGGGTAATTGACCGATAATAAGTATTCTCATTAATCTTTTAAATTAATAGTCCTATATATACTTGTCATTTCATCGACAATATTTTTCCAAGATTTTTTTGCCATGATAGTACTCCAATTTAATTGCATTCATGAAAGAATTAAGTTTCTCAACCCCTTGGTGCATATCAATAATTGCAGCGGCTAATCCCTCAACGTCTTTTGGTTCAACAATCAATCCATTATGCTCATGATTTACCATCTCGGGTAAACCTCCAACATTCGTTGCGATGCAAGGCTTGCAATATGCATACGCAGACATTATAACTCCACTCTGAGTAGCATCAACATAAGGAACTACAACGAATTCACACTCTCTAATCATCGCTGCTAACTCACCATCAGGAATGAATCTATTATCAATCTTAAAGTAAGGAAGTTTAAGATATTTTTCTATATCAAAGTAATACTTGCCCTTTCCAGCAACAACCAACGTCAACTCAGGGTATTTCGTATGTGCTAATTCCATTGCCGGAAACAAGTAGTCAAGACCTTTATATGAATGTATATTACCAAAGAACAGGACGTAAGGTTTGGGTAAATGTATATTGTCGTTGTACTTTAGTAGATAAGTATAAGCTCCGAGAGAACTTATCTGAATATTTATATTTTTGATACCATAAGTCTTCTTAAACTCGCTAATTTGTGCTTTGTTTAACAAGATAAAATTTTTATCCATTTGAAAGCAATCTTTCGGTATAATTCTGTTGACTTACTCGTCGCACTAGAATGGGGTAGCGGATCATGTACTGTCAAAACAAGTTTATCTCTCAATAAAAAAGCGAACGGATTGAAGATACTGGGTGCTGTAGTAAAATGTATTACATCAAACCCTTCCTGTTTTAAATATCTGTACACTTTACACCAGAAAGATAGAGATTTCATGTCATAAGCATGCTTTCCCTCATTATATAAGACGTATGCCTTATTAATATTAATTATATCTGAATACTTTCCCAACCCTTTAAGATTATAGCCTTTGTTGATTCCATGTAGAAGGCTATCGTCGCGCAAATCCAAAGCACAAGTTCTTCGATTACCTGAATTCATTAGTACAAAATATGTAATATCAAGAGATTTTTGTGCTTCACCTATGTACGATAAATCTACATCCGAGTATGCCGAACTTGAAATATATGCTATCTTCATACTTCTAATAGCTGTGCGTTATTTTTAAACCTTTCTGCAAAAAATCAAATACAATATCATGTTATTACCAAAAAAATACTGCTTCCATAAACATAAGAGTAACGAACCCCATTAATATTGCTCGCCCACAAGAATTATTCTGTTTGAATATCCTAACATGTAACATAATCATAATGAGTAAACCTATCAATCCTGTTCTTAAGAGGGTATATTGCACTCCATTGAAAAAGTGTCGTTATCGTCCGCAAAAAGTAAATGCGAAAACGGAGTGTGATATATGTTCTTTAATTGCTGCATTGTTATCATTACCAAATATTTTTTCACTGACACTATAGTCGTCATAAACATACAATCCTCGATAGAGTCTCATAAAACCAGAACGGCTCCCCCGAATCGTACTCAAATGAAAGCTCGGATTGCCTACTTAGCATTTTTTCTCCGATTTCTGTATTCAAAAAAAATATGGTACAAAGATAAATGTGCCGATAAATAAGAACATAACAAATAACTTCGAAACAATAGATTTGCTTGTCATGAGATATATAGCATATAAACTGCAAGGACAGCACCTATTGCTATAATTCCAGTTCCTGAGGCTGTTAAGAATATTGTAATAACAATAATTACACTTTTTCAGTATGTATTTTTATCTTTTTTTGTTAAACAAAGAAATATAAAAAGTAAAGGCATTAAATACTGAGAAAGATATGCAGGCTCAGAAAAAAAAAATGCAGCACCTCTATATCTGATGTCATTTTATTTACTATAAATGAAGATGCATCAGACACCTCATTCAACGCAATAGGCAAGAAGCTGAAGATACCAGAAATACGAATTCCGGATGTTCTAAATGTAATTTCCTGTACAGCAAAAAACGCAATACAAACCCAGGCAGTCCAAGTATAGTATTTTACTAGTCTCGAAATTGTTCGTAAGTTACCACACCCCAAAAAAGAGAACAAACATCAAAGCGGCTTCTATCGTATTATATGGAATAACAGAGCCCTGATTAGTCAAAATATGAACTATAGCCCAATAGGCAAAAAAAAAATAAAGCATTCTTTCGGCATTGAAGTGCCTAATCGGAATGTGCGTTTCTTTGAAATAACGAGAAAAAGAAATACCAATCCCAAAATATATGTCGGAATAGAAGCAAAGTTCCAGTATGAAACAGTTCCGTAAGTTTTGAGTATTTGACTCAATACAAGAAGCCATATCACCACTTTATCAAAGAATGAGGCGGGAGATAATACTGAACTTTTCATTTATTACGCTTAACATTTATAATTCGAGACACAAAATTTCTGAATCCAATTTCCGTAGAATATAATAATCCCCCTCGACAGATACTAATAAAGTAACCATTATGACAGAATAACCTACAAAGGAAAGATAATTATCTCCAGGTTTGATAGTTATTAATTTAAGAACATAATATACAATTATTGAAGAAACAATAAAAACCGCCATATGTTTGAAGTACAATAGGACATACATTTTTATAGGAGTTTTTCAACCCAGCCTTAAACAAAAAAAAAAAATGGTTTCCAGCAAAAAAACAACTAACAGAAGACTTATTGCAACACCAGCCAATATACCTGGGAGACCATAATAATAGCCTAATAGAATAGAAAGACTAAGATTGATAGTTGCTTCAATGACAGGTGCCCAAATATCTCGGAACAAGCCATAGGCATTGATGTATGAATCGACAACAGACCTAGAGGTATTAAGGTAAAAAATATCAATACAATAAAAAGGGAGTGAAACTTTATCAATATTAAAACCGTCTCCTATCCACAAGTCAACGAACGGGGCCGCTAGAAAAAAAAAGACAGAACGAAAAGACAGAAACCAACAAAAATCGTGATGAAAACAATTCCCCTAAATACAGAAATAATACGTCCTCGATTTCCTCTGCTACAAGATTTCCGACACCAGAACTCATACTATCAAACATTGCTGTCAATAGTGCTGTCAGTCCTGTTACAATCAGCATATAGTTTCCATATATAGCAACTAACGTCAAAGTTGCATAAGCATATATGATTAGAGGACTTGTCTGTGTGAGAGCATATCTTGACGCTTTATGAAAAAACATTTGTTTTACCTTTATCAATACATCTGGATATTTTGTTTTTAATTCTTTACCTAATGTTGTATTAGTTTTCAAATAAGGACACTTTTTTCGAACCATTGCAGCAAGAGCCACAGATGCGATAATAGCAAACACAACTTCAAGGACTAACCACAAGATATATGCATTAGAAAATAATTTCATCGCTATTATCTGAGTAACGACTTTGATAATCATACAAGCATTATAGCTACATCGAACAAAATATTCCTGCTGATTAGCTGACAGAACAATTTGTTTGTAATTCACGAAATAACCCAGTATTGCACTGAATAGCAATACGGAATACGAAGTATAAGCATACCACAAGGGAAGTTCACTCTTATTGAAAAGCCACGGAAAAAAAACACATCAGGACTGCACTTCCTATGATTATGAAATAGGCAATTTTTTATAAAGCCACCCCTTGCAACGATACTATTTCATTAATTGCAGTGTAATTTTTCTCCAATAAAGGTTTGTAAAGAGTAACCCCAATAGCGGAGCCAACTCCTAATTCTGCTAAGTTTAAGAATTGAAGCAGGCTTGTTGCAGTAGTATTGAGTCCAAGGACTTCAGTCCCTAACTCAACAAAAAACACTTGTCTTGAATAGAATTGAAGCATAAGATTTACTAAATAAAATCCCAATGCTACAACGCTATTTTTAATTGATAATAGGGTTCTTGATTGTGCCATTAGTTATTTAATTTTCAATTCCATTCAGATCCCTCAATATTTTCTTCCTTCTCAAAGAGAGGAAGGAATTGTTCGCTTCTCGCGTTACTTGAAAGCACCGCTTGTCACTGCCACCAGAAAGTAAAAACTAATTGCATCATCAATATGTCAATGAATATTGCTTAGTAAATATCACTGCACTTACTTCCCGTGACTCACCTATGTTCTTAGAGTCGGGTATGGATTCGATATCGTAGAGTCGCTTCCATCTCTTTAGTCGAAACCTCCCCACACGACTTCGTGCAGGTTGAACTTAAAAGAGCTTGCGACGTTCGGCCGCAATGACACATCTCATGGCGAGCATTTCAACACCGGTGATAGCATACCACTCGCATGACGTACCGAAAGGGGCACGAAGATAAAGTCGCTAACTTTACAACAGCTCTTCTTGCCATTGAGCACTACATCGAACTCACCTGAAAAGATATAGAAGTTATCTAGCAGGTCATGATGTACAGTGGCAACAACATCTTCAACACAATACTGCATGACTGCAATCTGCGTAATGGAGCATCCGGACTCGTTGACTACCAACAAGACTTTCTTTAGTCCTATAACATGAGAGATAAGAGATAGATGTTGACTGTATGTCACTGGCGTATCTGCTCATTTGCTCTATTTTAGAAGTGCATGACGGTATCCATAAACCTCTCGTTTTCACCTATGTACGCACTTATTCCTTTGTATTTGATCTTCCAGAATGACGATTAGTCACGATGGAAGATGTCGCGGGTATAAACCTTCTCCCCAACATCGTTCAGGCAATCATCGAATCGATTAGCTATAATCGCGTTGGACTGGACCTTAAAAACTGCGAGATCATTAACAACAAGAGAACCAAAGAAAAATTCGCCATCGGTAAGAGTTGGTTCATAGATGATGACATTGGCACCTTTGGCCTTAACGCGTTTCATAATACCTTGAATAGCTGACTGACGGAAGTTGTCACTATTACTCTTCATCGTGAGACGAAAAATGCCGATGGTGACAGGCTCCTTCTGCCCGTCGTACTGATTGTTGGTACTATAGTCGTACCAACCAGCTTTACGGAGGACAGCATCAGCAATATAGTCTTTGCGAGTACAGTTAGACTCAACGATAGCAGACATCATATTCTGGGGGACATCAACATAATTAGCCAACAACTGCTTGGTATCTTTCGGCAAACAGTAGCCGCCATAACCGAATGAAGGATTGTTGTAATGTGTCCCGATACGGGGATCAAGGCCTACGCCCTCAATGATTGCTTTGCTGTCCAGCCCCTTTATTTCAGCATAGGTGTCAAGTTCATTGAAATAGCTGACACGCAAAGCAAGATAGGTATTGGCAAAAAGTTTGACTGCCTCCGCCTCTTTCATGCCCATGAAAAGCGTGTCGATGTTTTCTTTGGCAGCCCCTTCCTGCAAAAGGGCAGCAAATGTCCTAGCTGCTTCCTGTAACATATTGACATCCGTGACAGACCGGATCGCCTTGTTTTCTTCCGCAAACTCCGGACAGTCAATTATCTTCGGACAGCCTACAATGATGCGACTCGGATAGAGGTTGTCATAAAGAGCCTTGCTTTCGCGAAGAAATTCCGGTGAGAACAACAGGTTGAACTTCTTCACTCCTTTCTGAGCGTACTTGACATAAAGATTACGGGTATAACCCACAGGTATAGTCGACTTGATGACCATTACGGCATCGGGATTCACCCTCAAGCACGAGGTCGATAACCTCCTCCACACGGCTCGTATCGAAGTAATTCTTCACAGGATCATAGTTTGTAGGAGCAGCTATTACCACAAAGTCGGCATCAGCGTAGGCTGATCTCCCGTCCAAAGTGGCTACAAGGTCAAGCGACTTTTCAGCCAGATATTTCTCGATATAATCATCCTGGATAGGGGAAACCTTGTTGTTCAGTTTCTCCACCTTTTCCGGGATTACGTCCACAGCGGTCACATGATGATGTTGTGACAGCAGTGTCGCTATGCTCAGTCCCACATAGCCAGTTCCGGCTACTGCGACCCGAATCTCTTTGAAATCACGCATATTATGTTTGATTTTGGTTTTATCGTTAATATTACTTATCCCTCACCTGCATGCTTCTCTCCATATCCATATCCATACCCATAGCGCTTGCCATAGCCGTAATACTTGCCGTATTTCCCATAACCATAGTAATAGCCGTACTTCTTTTTCTGAAGATCCAGACCGTTTATAGCGATGCAGAGATTGGGCAGCTTCCTATTTTCTGAAAGTTCATTGATCAAAGTAAATTCAGCCTTGCGGGTATAATCGGCACGACAAACGTATACCGACAAATCAGCCACACGTCCAATAAGTAAAGTATCGGTTACCATACCCACAGGGGCCGTATCTAGGATCACATAGTCAAAATTGACCTTCAAGGTTTCGATAGCTTTCTCCAGACCGTCACGGGCCAACAGTTCAGTCGGATTGGGAGGAACTGCCCCACCAGGAAGAATGAACAGATTCCTATTGATATCCGAAGGCTGAACCAAATCCATCAGATTAACAGATGGATTAGTCAAAGATTGAGTAATGCCATGATCTTTCTTGGGGGGATATTGAATACTTTGTTCAATCCGGGCTTGCGAATATCAAGGCCGACAATGACAACTTTCTTACCCAACAAAGAAAGGCTGACCGCCAAATTGGATGATACAAAGGATTTGCCTTCGCCACTGATAGTAGTAGAAGTAACCAGAATCACATTCTTGCCATTCTCAAGCATGAACTGAAGATTGGTACGGACATTACGGAATGTCTCACTCATCAGGTTGTTCAGATTCTCAAATACAGCTATTGAACCGGACTTCTCATCCGCCAACGGGATATCACCAATAACCGGAAGTGAAGTCAGTTTCTCAACATCCGCGCGTCCCTCAATCTTGAATTTGGTCAAACCTATCAGATAGATGATACCTACCGGGAAAACCTGCCCCCAGTATCAAAGCGGCGAGATAAACAATCATTTTTTAGGATAAACCGGATCCTCATCCGCTAATGCTTTATCAATAATCTTGGAATTATTGGCAGTAGCAGCCAAAGTAATGGCATTCTCCTCACGCTTCTGGAGCAGCATCAGGTACAGTCCCGATTTGATTTCCTGCTGGCGAGCAATGCTTACAAACTGGCGTTCCTGGGTCGGGCGTCACTGATACGGCGAGAATAACGACTCGCTTCATGGTTCCAAATCGGATTTCGTGATCTGCAATCCTTTCAACGTTGCATCCAAAGTGGCCTGTACATTGCTGCGCATGGCACGGATACTGGTATCCAAATTTATAATTGTGGGATTATTTTCGGTTGATGTACGGAGCAGGCGCTTCCTTTCAACCAGCATTTCATTATATCTGTCTATTGCACCCGCTAATGCCACATCCTGCAGTCCGATATTTTTTGGCAATATTTCATATTCATTACCCATCATATAACGTTGAAGATCCATGATCAAATTAATCTGGGTTTGATTCTCCACACGCTTCTTTTCATATTCAGCACTACCCGTCAAAGCTATTTGCGCCTCACTGCTCAAATCCGTAATACCAGCGCTGCGCTTGAAGTTCTCCAGATCCTGTTCCGTGCTGCCAAGTTCTTTTGAAATAATGCCGATACGCTCATCAATGAAATCCGCCGTTTTCTGGGCTATCTCATTCTTGTCATTATTCGCATTGATATTGTACATCTCAAGCAACTTGTTAATGAAATCCTTGCCACGACGAATATCCGAGTTTTTCAATGAAATCACTACCACAGAAGTCTTCTTCGAGGTAGGAGATATTGAAAAGGGCCTTGGCATACCCTTTTCGCCACAGACAAAGGACTGTTTATGAAGGCGGTTATATGACGCTCCTGCGTTACACCTTCCGGATGCAATGACGACAGTGTATCATAATTGGCAAAGAAAGTAACCGTACCTTTGTCTGTTGGAAACACAGCGGGCAATTTCGCAAATTGTTTCCGATATTCTTTTTCCTCTACCGTAATATGCACATCCATCACACCACTAGGCTGCAAAGTCATATTCACCTCCATCGGATGAAGAAGCTTATCAGCCTCCTGAGGAGTAAGGCTTACCAATACGGGGAAGTGCGGTAAAAGTTCCCTGCCGGGAAACTCATCTTCATCCTTATATGTGACAAACAGGCCCAGATGATTGACCACCTCCCTGGCTAATGACTTGGAACGGCAAGACTTCTATTTCATTGTCTACATTCTTCGATGAAGAAACAAAACCGTCCAGTCCCATTTTCTCCAGCTCGGAAGACATACTCGCCCCACCACCTTTCTCTTCATCTTTGATCAAGACTGTGGCGGAAATATTATAAACAGGTGTTGCCAGTTGCAGGTATCCCCATGCACAGACGATACATACAATCACTGAAACCACGAACCAGGGCCAATGAATCAGATAGCGGAAAAGAATTTCCAGAATATTAACCTGCTCTTCAAGCTGCTCACCCCGATTTACTCTTTTTTCCTCAATCATATCGATGTTGCTATTTGAAGATTGTTACTAATAAACTTGCCAGTGACACCAGAATAGAGGTTGCGGAGAACCACAAACTGGTACTGTTACCGATATCGGAGTTGCGTGACTTTGCTTTATTAGGAGTCACATAAACGATATCGTTCTGCTGCAGCCAGTAATATGGAGAAAGAATAGTCTCAGCCTTATTCAAATCCAATGTCACAATCTCCTGTTTACCATCAGCACCTTCGCGAATCAGTTTAACATTGTCACGGACACCCCAGACGGTCATATCACCCGCCATGGCCAGAGCTTCCAGAAGATTCACTTTCTCGTTGCTGATTGTAAAGGTGCCGGGACGAGTAACTTCCCCAATACGGATATCTTATAGTTCACCATACGAACCATTACTATCGGAGTTTCCTTGATATAGGGTTTCAGTTTGTCGATTATCAATTGTTCCGCCTCTCTTTTGGTCAGTCCTCCCACTTTCAGCTCCCCCAAAACCGGAAAATTGATCTTACCTTCATTATCCACAAGATAAGGTTGTAGAACCGGCTGAGTAGTCAACAGCAAGTTATTGCCAGCCGCACTGGCAGGAGTAGCTACGGTCAGGTTGAATGGAACCGCCAACTCCGGACTGGTACACGAAACAACAATGGTAAGCAGGTCCTTAGGCATGATCTTGGCGTCATACAAGTTCTCCTGTTGAACTGCCTGTTGCACGGTTTCCGCATCCTGCAGATAAGGTACTTTTTTGTACGACTTACAGGAAGCAAACAAAAGTATTGCAATCAGACAAATAAAAAAAATTGCGTCCTATGCCTTGTACGCTCATATTCATATAAAATGATTTATACATAAAAATTATTAAATTTATTTTTCTTTATCCAATGCTTCAAACCGCGGTGAATTCTTGGATTTAAATTCCGGTACTACTTTCTTCATCAACCTCACCGTATCCATGATCTTTACTGTACGCGACAACTTCTCAAACTCCGAATAAGTGTCAAAGATATCGGCATATTCATACCGGCGCACCTTGGCTATCATGATCTTTTTATTCTCGGTCGGAATCGTATTCTCCTTATCACTCAGGACTTCCTCATAAAGTTTCTCACCCGGACGTAATCCCGTAAACTTAATCCCAATATCTTCACCCGGACGATAACCGGCCAATTCGATCATACGGATAGCCAAGTCAACAATCTTCACAGCCTTACCCATCTCAAAGACAAATATCTCATTGCCCTCCCCCATAGTGGCGGCCTCCATCACCAGACGACAGGCTTCGGGAATCGTCATAAAGAAACGGATGATATCAGGATGGGTCACGGTGACAGGACCACCATTCTCGATTTGTTCCTTAAAACGGGGAATTACAGAGCCGTTACTACCCAAGACATTTCCAAAGCGGGTAGTGATAAATTTGGTATGACCTTTCACTTTGCCCTCACGAATAGCACATCCCAGACTCTGTACATAGATTTCTGCCAAACGTTTCGAGCAGCCCATTACATTGGTCGGATTCACCGCCTTATCGGTAGAAACCATGATCATTTTTCTCAGCTCCGTATTCCACAGCCATATCAGCAACCTGACGCGAACCGACCACATTGACCAGCACAGCTTCACAGGGATTTTTCCTCCATTAACGGAACATGCTTATAAGCAGCAGCATGGAAGATCACCTGAGGGTGATAGATATCGAACACACCATACGAAGACGCTCTTTCACGCGGACATCTCCAATGACAGGAACAAAATCAAGACCGGGATAATTCTTCTCAAATTCCAGACGGACATTATGCAGAGGTGACTCGGCAGAGTCAAACATGATCAGTTTCTTGATATTCATCTGAGCCAATTGCCGGCAAAGCTCGCTACCAATACTACCGGCAGCTCCTGTCACCAACACAACCTTGCCACAAAACTCAGTCATCACCTCCTCCATATTAATATGAATTTCTGAGCGACCCAGCAAATCCTCAATCTTGATAGGACGTAACCACTGGTGGAAACTTCCGTTTTCGTCAGCCTCACTAATACTCGGAGCTATCAGTGTTTTCAACCCGTTTCTTTTTTACAATACTGAAGCAAACGTCCTTCCTCTTCACGAGTATTCTCATAGCGGGCAAACAAGATGCCTCCGATACATTTCTTATGAATCAGCTTATTGAAGCACTCTTCATCTTTAAAAGAATAAACAGAAAGATCAGCCACACGTCGAATAGAATTACCTGTTCCATAAATACAAAAGCCTACCACCTTATAATGAGAACTATTCAATAAGCGGACTTTCAATGCCACACTCTTATCATCAATGCCATAAATCAGAATACGCATATTCTTTTTATTTAGTACATTCAGCAAGAATTCATAAACAATAATCAACTGCATACGAAACCCAACCATGACAATCAAAAGTAAGCATAGCGTCAAACAGTACAAAAATTATTTTCTGACTGTTATGTAATCCCGTTTGTGGCAAGAGAAACCAAATGACAACGGCTATGCAAACAGCCTTTATGAGTACACTTCCCGCCAACCTCCATAATTCCTTCAACTGGGAAAAACGGATCGTATTACGATAAGTATGAAATAGAGTAGCCCCCAAAACACTCGATATAACTGAAACCGCCAAGATATGGAAAAGCGAAACTATTTCTTTGGAAGTTTCCGTAATATAATGAATGCCAATAAATGACACCCCAAGTACACAGTAAAGCAATGAATGTATCGATTCCCAATACAACCCAATAGCTAAAGTAGTTTTTCTGTAAATAATGAATAAAACGGTCAAATGCGTGTTTCATAATTTAAATCCCCCAATTAATTATCATATATTATTACAACGTTGATTATAAGCAACTAGAATAATAGTATAAATCGTACATAATTATATTATTTCTATCAAATCAGGATTTACTTCTACACCCACCGAAAAGAAATTAGGCAGTTCGACAAGAAGACGTTTGACCTTAGAGCCACGAGTAGTAAGCAGACGGCCTTCATAACCTTCAAAAAGGACCTCCAATAATACGGATCATACGACCATACATTGTATCGCTTATCTCTTCAGGTAAATAATATTTAGGATTTTCCGAACCTCGGACAGCACGTATAAAACGCTCCATATCCAAATCGGCAACCATCATAGGCTGACAATAACCGCCACCTTTCTGATAACGATATTGAAGGGTCGGTATTTTTTACGAACAAACATATCTAGAACTTCTCTTGTATCGTGGATAAAAAGCAGGTCCTGCATAAACGGTACTTCTTCACGGATTCGTTTGCCATTTTTCAACTTTAACCGCCATTGCATAGGAGTAAATACTTCTAGATGTTCATCACTGAGCTGCTTATAAGCAGGCAATTTAGCGTTGGGACGTTTGAGGTCACGCATCACATACCAATGCATCCGTTGTTCATCTTTCAGGAGCGCCATAAAACCTCAAGACCATTAGTCCTAGTCCTGCCCGATCATATATAGAACTATATATCAAGCAGTTATCAATCAATTTCTACAAAAATAAGAGATTCTCCCCCGTTATTATTAAACTTTTTCATCTTCACCATACAAGATGCATTCAAGGTCTATTTACAACCTTACTTTTTATTTCTCTCTATAAGATAAATAACAGGGTGTAAATTTTAATTTAACAACTTAGATATCAGATAGTTATAATCATTATATAATTGATAATGATTAAACATCTGTTAAGTAAATCCTTCTCTAGAAGAAGCAATTACCCAAGATTACATATGTTTTATGCTATTATTTCCAATAAATTACGTACCTTTGTACCCTGTTAGTATTTCTCTTATAGAGAGAACCATATTTTGCTAAACATATTTAGCTTATATCAATATTATCCCTTCTTGTAGTTTCTCTTTAATAGCTAGTGCGATATCATTATAGAATTAAGAATGATGTATAATGACTATTAGATCGTATCCGGATCCTGTTTTACTTTGTTATACCCTTGCTTTAGGAAAGTTTTAATGCAAAAAAAAAAGTAACAGTAAACCATACATATCCTTTGATACATATTTCCGATTTACAGTTTCATGGCTATATTGTAGATTATCTCATCTCTACAATGACTTAAGAATAAGACTGTTCGCCTTGTCTACCAAAAAGAAGCATCCAATGAGGCTAGATAAATGCGAGTAGTGTTCTCCGAGTCATGTCCCATAGCTTCACTGATAACAGACAAGGAGATATTTTTACTTTTGGCAATACTAGCCCAGGCGTGGCGGGCAACATACGTAGTTAAAGGTATGGATAATCCTAACTGCATCCCAAGTCTCTTCAGTTTTAGATTCACCAAATGGGCAGTTTTTCTTATACTGTTTCCTTCCGTCCACTTCCATATCTCGTATAATAGGTAGCAGGTAAGGGCTCCCCTGAGTATCATACCTGTCAATTATTTCTTGCATTGGCTTCTCCCATTTGATGAACAACTGTTGCCCTGTCTTCTGTCGGCGATAAGACAAAATACCATTCTGCAAGTCTTTCTTTCTCAAAAAAAGCCATATCAATGAATGACATACCACGGGTATAAAAATGAAAACATGAAAATATCTCTCGCATAAGCTAGAGAAGGACTCTTTGTCAGATCAAGCTCCCTTAAACGGCGAATCTCCTCTAACGGAATAGCACGTTTGACCGTCTTGTCTATCCCTGTATATACATATTTAAAAGGACTTCGCTGAACCGTCAAGCCCTTCTCCACAGCACGATTATAAATAGCCCGAAGATTCCGCATATAATAAGAGGTGGTATTCGGACAAATACCAGTAGATTTTAAAAACTCTCATATTTCATCATCAAACTGGAATCAACTTCTTCCAACAGGACATCTTTCCCTTTACGGAAACGTATGAAGCTGTTTAATGTAGTCATATAAGTTTCAGCGGTACGGTGTTTCGCCGACTTGATTTAACTCCTTGATAAGATGAAGAGTAAAGGATATGAAACCACTATGCTCTGTGGATGCACAATAAAGTTCCACCAAACTATCTGAAGTATAAGCAATGCCTGAACGCTCAAGACGGGTAATAATATTCTTCAGCCTTACACTATCCTCCAACAGAGAATTTTTCAAAGAAAGCAAGTAATCTCTCCGACTTTCACTAGTTACCGAAGACAGGACAACCTCCGAATGTACCGCGTCCCATTCTGCAGGAAACAACTTGTATCCGGTATGTATTTGTCTTACTATACGCTTATGAATCACTTGATAGAAAAGTGTACCTTCTTTCGTAGCGACGGAAGATGCACGGAATTTTACTTTTACTGTTGCCATACAAAATTATTTCTCAAAATCAATATAACCAAACGTAAACTCATAGATATTGAATGATCCGAATAAAACGTTTTATCCGAATTTTACAATAACCACTCTCTATAATTCACATTCCACTATTTCTTCACTACAGAACATACAATTATCGAAATAACTTGCCGCTTTACCTTATTTTAATAACTAATTCTTATTTTTTATACTCCCAAAGCTTTCCATACAACAGATTTCCGATTCACTGAACTTTCCTAAGATTTCTTTTTTCAGTATAAAAATCCGTCACATATCTATCTCATCCAACACAAAGCATTCGCCTTAACCTCAATTTGGTAGATTTCTCCAATTTTGCTTTCAACATCCTTAGCTCATTTGCTATCGGCTCGGGGAGAGCAATGTCGTATCGTGAGTTACGACCAATATTCTCCCTGCTGGGGTGAACACATTCTGACGGGACATTAGCTGCCCATTCATCCGTACTACTACCTACAAAGATAAAGTTGCCTTCACCCAGATTCACTTTCAATTCCTTCAGCTCCAGATGCAAGGGAGGCAGGAGAAGTTTACGTCTCATAAAACAATACGCACAGGAGTGTTCACATTCACCTTTCAACGGGTTATATGTATGTGAAACGAAAGCATACATATTCCCTGTACTTTTTATTCAGTGCCATACTAGTTATTTTTTTTAAAAGTTCGTCGTTAATAATCTATTTAATACTTGATACACAGCTCCAGTCCTACGACCGACTAATCTTGTCATATCAACTAATAGCCAGTTTATAATTCCCGACAGTCCAACAGAATCATATTTTTCACGGCTCTCCGGAAAATAGTTGTCTTCTCATCCATAAGACATGTTTTTTATAACTGGCATTAATGTAGAGGTTTCATTAAGGGATTGGGATGATTCGGATTCTCCTGAATGGTCAACCGGTCCATATCTTCCTTTTTCTGCCACATATAAGCCTGATACTCCGGACTGTCCTCTTCCGCCCATTCAAGATTGAAGGAGTTGTAATTCAGGTAATCCTGATCCTTATGCAGTACCCGCGGCCTGCTCATCAGAGAGTTATCACCGGCTACAAATTCCGCTTCCGCCATAAGAGCATCAACACGCGCACGTCTCTCGTCAATAGAACCATAACGGTTCTTACGATAATAGCATACGTAAGGATCCACAGAAACCAGCCGATCCGTATCGCTGTCACCGATTACCGTGACTACAAACAGTTTTTTTCCTTTATCAAGTATGGTACCATCCGACCGTACCACCAGTCCGTTATCCAGCTTTCTTTCCTTGTCGATCGGAGAATACTTCGGGACCTGTTTCCATGTAAGATTCAAGGCATGACAATTGCCCGGATTATTATCCTTATGAACCGGTACATATTTCCTGCCATCCCGGGGCATAGGACTGAAACAGATGGCTACAGCTTCATCAAGAGGTATTTCTCCATGGCTTTTCGTATCCAGATATTTACTTCCGTCCGGGCGGGTATGGATTTGCAAGGCATGGTTCCAGGCTGGTCTTTATATTCCCTATAGGCATATGTACCTTCACGGTTTACCCAGATATTATATATTCCACAATATCTCATTTTTTCTGCCGTCGATCTCTTTTTCGAACGGCTGTTTTTTATTGTTTTTATTCATAATTTTCTTTTAATTTTATATAATTATTCATACTAGTATTCGGACGATTAAAAAGATATCTCCCGAATTGGTTTTCTGTTGTTTCTACAAATATTTCATATTGCGCATTCCCCTCCTGTATAGCGTCCACCGGTATCTGTTTCAATAACCTGTCCGGATTTCCATACTTTTCGTAAATAAGCCATAGGTGGGCTGGACAGATCAGTTCTTAACAACCATTCAATGCAGAGCCCGGTTGCTCATATAATACAAAAAGGGAGTTGATGAAAATGGAACCTCAGTGAGTATCGGGAGAAATTAGTTTCGATAGTTATCTTAGGTGTTTTCAAAGTGCCATTGATAATATACTAAAAATCGGTTAGTACACCTTAATATACACCTGAGCAAGGACCTTTAGTGCTGTTTCGAAACAAGTAAAGATATATAAGTTTATTATTGAACTACACTAGTGTGGAAATCAGATTAAGAAGACTTTACTCGACAAAAGACAAACTCTATTTTGACTACTAGATTAAGAGCGTATGAGTTATTGTCATCATGTCCATTATCATATTTAGGGTGTAGCGTTTTACACCCTATAAGGATAGATAGTCTTTTCATTTATAAGTAATTGATGTACAATGCAATTCGTTATAATATGCTGAATTAATAAAATACTCATACATTCAGCATTTACACCCCTATGAAACGGCATTTACACCCCTAAAAAAGAAAAAAGGAGAACACCATTCGGTTATGTCCTCCATTTATCCGTATTAACTTAATCCGATTTTCTCTCATACTTTCTAAAAGCATTTCTCACATCATTCTTACTCAGTCCAATCAGTTTGGCTATCTTTCCATAACCCAGCTGATTACCATTTTCATCGAGAGTTTTCCACAAAGGATACCAGCAGTCAATTTCCTCGTCTGTTAATCTTCGTCCCGGCCGTGATTCGGTTGGCATACCCATCTTCGGGTACACTCCCCTTGTAATACTGGCAGAGAAAACGTTCCATGCAGTGGTTGGCAAGATATTCGGTCAACTTACAAATCGCCCTACATGTCTTCGGAACGTCTTTCCCGGGTTCACCGGCGAGCATATGCAGCACTATGGCACCATGGAAGGCGACAGTGGCCATGCGAAGGGAAACTTCTTTTCTTGTCTCGCCACCCATCTCCTTCTGTTTCTCGATCCAATGCTTCAGAGTACCGAATACATAAGAGAGATCTGTCCGGTGTTCGTTGGCAGGAATATCAATACCCTCTTTTGTTCTTCTGAAGCAATACTGTTCACGCCACTTGTCAATCTGGTCACGCATTTTCTCCAGTTCTTCACCCTCCGGTAAGTCAAACTCCGGAATTGAATGACCAAGTTCGGGAATTGCACAAAAACAAACACGCGAAGCGGTTCCATCTTCATACTCCTCCTCTTTAAAGAAACGTCTGACAGCCTTGGGAGTCCCGGTGAAGGTGTAATTGAAATACACGAGAAATGTACCGCGACATTCATTACGGGTATGCTTGTTGTCCAAAGAAATACTCTCGTTGGAGAATGCTTTACGTAACAAGTCACTGGAAAGTCCGCCACCTTTGGCGAAAGATTGACGTACGGTATTGATCTGCGTCTCCATCGAATAGAAGTATACATCATGATTACCAGCTACAAGCTCCAATAATCTTGCTTTTGAGATCTCGCTGCCTATCGTTTGGATAATCTGGTCAGGCTTGTTACTCCTGGCCTTCTCTCGGTCCTCCATAACCACTCGATGAAAGAGATCCTGTTCATACACATTTTTAAAGATACTCTTTCCCGAACCCTGCGCTCCTACAATCACAACCTGCAAACTGGGAGAATGAGACCGTCCGTCCATATATTGCGCACGCACATTCGAGAAACAGAGTGCACCAGAAGTTCCAAGCAGATGTAGAAGCATGGCAGGCCTGAAGCCACTAGGACAACCGTTCAGAATAGTGCTGATGTGAGGAGTAGCGGAGTAACCCGGCATGGGGAACTGAGTATCGAACCATTGTAACCACTCACCAAGAGCAGGTTCTTTATCTATCGTTTGTTCGCCAACCGTTTTTTTTCCCATAAGACCAAAATCCTGACGAATCGTAATAACCCTAGATATCTCATCAGTCTTTACCTGACTGATCTCCTTCGCTTTTTTTTGATATCCAGATCACACTGATGATCTTTTTTTCTTCCATTTTAAGTCTGCTCGCTTCCCTTGCCTTGTCATTTTCAAGTTCGTTTTTCTTTTTTTCTCTTCGTCAATCTTAACCTGTCCAAGCTTTTTCTTAATTTCGGGTAAAGCGTATATTCCAATTACACCTATACCAATAACAAGACAACCACCAATTTTCCAAAGAGTTGAAGCAGCACCTTTGTAGCGTCCACTAACTCCCCCTAGTCCAACTTTACCTCCTACATCGATTATAGAGTGGGACATTGCCTTTACTTTATTACTCATAACTCATGTTTATTAATTAATAATCTGTTATTTTTAACTTCACTGTTAATCATCTGGACTGTGGAATAGGCCTTATCGGTTTTGGCGGTCTTCTTTCTACCTGACCTGGCCAAATACCTGTCTACACTAACCAATGATACACCATACTCGGCGGCAATCTGTTTATGGGACGTTCCCTTTTTAGCCATCATATTCCATTTTCTGATCATACCGGACGTAATCCTAGTTCTCGTACGTTTTTGAGAAATAGCCGTTTGTAACAGTATAGCTGTTTCCATATCATTCACCACCATCATCAAATACGATAGACATCTTTTTTTTGTCTGCTTACGTCTCTTGACAAATCGGTCACAGACCCATACACTAATAAAACCTGCGGCTGTTATGCCAAGTACTGATGCGATTGTTGTTGTATAGTTCATAACTGATTCCTTTTTAAAAGTAGTTCTAATCTTATTAATTCGGCTCACAACCCGGACCTTCTTCGGTAAGTGGAAACCTCCGGTCGTTAGTTGAAAGATTCTCCAAGAATATCTTAAATCTGTTACTACCTCTAGGCTTCCCCTATTCCGTTTTTATACAGTTATCGCTCTTTTATATTCTGCCAGTTTGTACCTGTTGACATCCGCTTACGCTCTTCCTGCATACGATGAATGTGAAATTGTTCGTTCTCCTGCATTTTACATAAAGAAGCAATTTCAATCTCCCTCTGCTTGTTTGCGAATACATCATTCTGCTCCTTTATCCTACCGTGGGGATTTAATCGCCGTTATAAGATAACAAACAAACAGGAACCTAAAGCAACCAATGCGAAACCTGTCCCTATAAAAAGGTATTCGGTTGTCTTCTTAACTCCCGGTATCTCGATGATTCGAGCAATGTTGTTTGAATCAGGTATTAATCTCATTTTTGTAATTTACTTTTTATTTATTAGACTATTTATATGAACATTATTAAGTTTCAACTTGATTTGAAGTGCCGCATTGTTCGCGTAAACCTCCTCATCTAGTTCAATTTGCTTCTTGTACCTATGATGAAGGCAACAAAGGCCAAAGCCAGCAACACTTAGAATTAAGTATCTACTACCCAATTTTAGGATACTAGGGAACGAGGGTAAACCTTTGCATTTGCCTCCAGTATCATAGAGTTTCTTGATGTCTATATTATTCAACATATAATTTAATTTTATGGAGTGCTCATGTACTACCAGCAATCACTCCGGGTTAATTATAAGATTCTTTTTTGTTCAGCCTCCTTATCAGCTTTTTGGAAACTCTACTAAGGCGTTCTTATCATTTTGAAGTGCTGCGCCATTTACAGATTCCAATTTCTGTCCATCTTCTAAGATTTTAGTGGTTGCTTTCTAAATTTTCGAGAGCAAATATAAACAATAAGACAAAGGGGTAATCCTTTTTGAAATCAAGCTATTATACAAAGATACACCTGATAGTAGGTTATCTTATACATCCATAGATTTGTACCTATTAAACTACGTATGAACTTCATTGAAGGTCAATTGACTTTTCATAGATTCTTTCTTGATTTATGAACAGACAGCTCCACTGTTGAAAACAGCCGGCGTATTTTCCAGCGAAACTGTCTATTCCGGTTAATTACCTAAAGCTACTTGCGCCCCCATTTTTTATTAGACACTCTCAATATGTCCAAAGCCCGCTCAACATCAATTACAACGACCTTACCGTTTTGGGAAATGGCTGCATCAATGACACCGCTACTCTTTATGCGTTGAGCTGTCGAAACCGAACACCCCAGAACGAAGACAAGTCCGAAACGTGCCGTATACCAATCCTTTATTACTTAAAGAAGTCGCTACCGGCCTGACTTCTCCGCTACCACTCTTCTGCATCCTGAATTTAAGACCTTCCAAAAAATCAGAGAGTGTAGTCTGGAATAAAGACATACCAAGGATATCTAAAATACTTTTTTCCATTCTCATATTTATTATATTTAATAATGTAATCAAGCTTGAAAACGGGGCAAACATAGACATTGTCTTTGATGTAGCAAGCTAATATTCAGATATATAAAAGCTAAAACAGAGCTATACAGAATAGCTGAAATATAGCAAGAAAATAGCTGGAATAATTTACAAGGAAACAAAAACTCCCCTTGTCCGGGAAGGGACAAGAGGAGTGGATAAAGCAATACAGAATGATGGTTTCAGAAGAGTTCATAAAGAAACACAAGAAGGAATTTCAAGTCCTTATCTTTCTCTCTTACAAAATAGTTATTCTTTTTTAGTGCAGGAGAAACCCTGTTATCATCCACTAAAACCCAGTTCGGTCATTCTAGAGAAATCACATGAGGGATTCTTATTTATACGCCCGGTAAAGAGAGACTTGCCCATTTTCCATTTGTTGTGATATGGAGCACATACAATGCCAATGAACAGTGAGAAACTCCTGGGAGAGGCAATCCATTCAATGGATATGGTACCCTCAGACTTCTCACCCCTGCCAGTCAACACATAAGTCAACAATTCTAGAGATGTCTTTTCATGAAAATACTTACCCTGCATTCCATTAAACAATTTACCAATAATCTCATTGCTCAGAGGAAGGCAAAAGTGGAATTAGAAAAGACAGGATAAGAAATAACAACTTCACTGGTTCGCTGTCCATCAGCCGCATTTTCTTTAGGAAGGGGGAGACATTGTTTCAAGATGCTGGGTGCAAGAAAACAAGTCATGCTCTTTAGGCACTTCTCCGGCAAATAAATCAGAAGCACCAACGGTCTGCTCTGCCGAAGACTTATGCAACGGCTCAATATTGTTTACCTTTTGAAAAGCGTCCGTTATCCTCAGGAACAGATAGCCTGATATGAACTGTAGTACAATTGTTTATTTTATATATATTCCCTGCATGCTTCCAACTTTTATGAGAAAGATTATCCAAAATGAATGTCTTGGAAATCTTAGGATCAACTACCATAAGGGTAAGCAATTTTTTCTCTTATCTCCTTACCTTTGATAACACAATAAGTGACACCTGCTCCCGCAACTGCACCAGCAACAAAACAACTAACTTTCCCCCATATGGCAGAAGAAAGATGTCTACCTGTGGAGGATAACATGGAGGTATATGCATTTCCTACGATACATCCAATTGCGTTTTCCATATAATTATTTTTTAAATTAATAAAAATGGTACCCTATTTTCCGAGAACCGCCCAAATATAAGAAAAAAAATATAATTACACCATATTATCTACGTACTGAAAAAAGCACTTATTTAGTAAACTATTCTTTATCATTAACGTCATCTTTATATTTACTCCTAATAAGCTACGTATAAACTTCATTGGAGATATCAATTTCATTATAGAATTTTGCCCTCACATTCACCAGTGAAACTGTTGTCTTTGAAGTTGCATCACTCTTTCCAATCTGCTTAACCGAATCATTAAAAGTAGGTATTTCCCAGTATTCTTCTCCTTTTTATTATATTTATGAATAGAGACTGCTTCACTGCCAATATTAGCTAACACTATTTCCAGCGCAACAATCTAGTCCAATTCATTATTTGGATTACTTACGCTCTCTATTTCTATTTGGCCCCAAATAGATCAGAGCTTACATTTCATCAACCTAATACTTCTTGCATTATTTTTTTGCAATCAAAGTCTTTTTATTACAACTATTATTTAAATGTATCATTGAAAATAGCTATATTTGCGACTAGTTTATTAGGACAGATATGAACCAACTTTAAGAACAGTACGCATAAGTCTCTGATAATCAGATATACATACAAATTTACATGATTTGTCGGAAAACTACCTAATATTTGCGTAGATATTCTCAGAAGGGGTATAAGAGCACTTCTAATCTATACAAAGTATCATATTCAGTCCAAAAGGACGGATTTGAAGCACCAAATGAAAGAACCGATTCAAAGAATGAGGTGATGACAAGGCAAGTCTTTATCAATAAAATTGTAAAACTAATTTCAATACTCATCAGTTAAAAAGTGAGAGGCTGACTAATAGTTATTTGATAGTACACATAAACCAAAAGCAGGTTAAATTGCCGACAGGAGTAAAAGTATATCCCGAACATTGAGATAAAAAAAAAATGCCGAAAAAAAGAAATATCTATCTTTTTTCTTCGGCATAAGTCCAACAGGTAAAAAAAGAATCTTTATTCAAGATCCCTTACGCAACGCACGTATCCTTTTTGTCATTGACAAGCCTGTCTTTATCGCCTCCCCACTGCGTGTCCACAGTCGTGACGAATCTGAGATAACCATCAAAATACATCTGATAGCCGGCACTAAATGATCTTCCTCCGTTCATATCCCGTTTAGAAAATCCTGTCCGAGAATGGATTACCTGTCCATCTTTCATATTCAAAGAAGATAAATTTCCACCAAAGTCATAGACTTTAGGTTTCTCCCGGTCATCCCAGTCAAACAAACTGCCGGTCATTATCATCAGTTCAGCCTCATTAGGCAAGCGCCATGTCCCCAAATCACTCTTATCCGGTTTCTGATAATAATAAGCACACGGAGAGTTTTTCCTTTCTCTATATCGCTCATCAAGGTAGTCCAGGTTTCGTAGTAGTATTCACTGCTCCTGTTAGGATTCTTCAAATCCTTCGGCTTGTCTATCGTATTCGCAATATATTGGGCAACTTCGAACCCTTTGTGATAAATCGTATTAATCTGTGAAGTCTCATTATGTGCCGGAAGTTCATAAATAGCTCTTGAGGCCCTGGTAGTATTAGCAGGTAAATTGTCAGCCCTGAAAATCAGATACTCATGCTCTGTCCATTTTGTTGACCAGTGTCTTGCTGAGTTCCTTATCTATTTCATCAAGATGATAACTATGATCCTCCGAGGTTTCCAAGATTCCCAAATCCCTGATCAGTCTCACATCCGAAAAAGGAGTTCTTTCTCCGGGACTTGCCGTTTTCTGGTAATCAAAATCATATAAAGGGGTCATACTATGCGATTCTTCTACAAAGATAATGGCATTAGGGCTGTTCAATGTCAAGTTGGTACTTCCCATGAAAGCTCTTGAGGTAAATAATGCTGTAGCATTATCCGACGGAGCGTGCCCAACAAGCCTGCTCTTTAACGGCAATACCCGCTCTGCTACATACAACATGTTTGCTTCACAAATAGAAGGAATATACCATTGCATTTCATTTGCCTGCATCTGTCCGTCACGGTTGTTGTCCCTGTTTCTCAGGAACGGGGTGAAGCAGGCGTATGTAGCATGATAATACTTCATAGCCAGGTTGGTGTGATCTTTACTTAGTGTCAACTTCGCATTATTGACTTTTTGTCATAACTTGCCATAAAGTTTTCTCTTTTCCTCTCAACATCGGATCAGGCATTATATTATCGGTTTCATCTAATCCTCCTGTACGTCTGCTCATCAAAGACCATGTGTTTGCCCAACCATTGGAATAGTATTTATTATAAAAAGCATCCGCTTCACTGGGACCTCTTACAGACCAATCCAAATCAGGGGTTTCATTCACATTCTCCACTCCCCAAACGCGCATACCGTCAGGACTGTTGACAAACACCGTTTTTATGGACATCTGCCGAATGGTTACAATAGCTTGATGATAACGTGACTGTCCGTCAGGAGAAATTTCATGCGACGTGTTCACCAGCAAATCAAACGTACGATCCGGGGAGTTGGCAAAGGTTTTCCACAAATTTTTTATCCTTGGGAGCGTTCTCCTGCATAGGATTTTGTTCGTAGAAATATTCATTGGCATAAACAGTTACTTTACAAAGTCCCGAAGCCGCATTGAATACATTTAATCAGGTTCATTCATCAGCCTGTAAAGAAACTGCTCCAGCGAAAGCAGATTAGCACCCGTATCGGAGAAATATTGCATATCCTCGTTTCCATTGTCGGCCAGAGTGCTTGGATGGATATAGAATTTGAGCCAGTTCGTATCAGCTTTTTTTTTCTTTAGAAGGAATATAATTGTTATTCTTCAACTGTTCCAATTCCGCTTTCGTATAAGAGATAATCTTATCACAGAACGGTGTGCGTATGGCAAAAGAAATCATGGCATCATCTTTCAGAGTACCGTCCGGATTGAAGATAGCAAGTTCATCTTTCTTAAAACGCATCAGTCCCTGTTCATAATGACAGTCAAAATTGAATGACCGGTGTGCGTCATACACCAGCCCCTCTACTCCGGTAGCGGGTTCCTCCTCTTTCGCCTTGTCCGATTTTGCTTCTACAACCAGATCATTCATGCCTTTAATGGTCACGTTATAGGTATAGTGCACGTTACGTTCTATATCATAATCATTGGCCGGATCGTTTTCCGCCGTATATCCCAGATAAATGCGGTAGGTCACCCTTCCGAAACGCTCGGTAGGAGTATCACCGGTTGCAAGATTCTGACGTAACTCACCTGTAAATTCAATATAGGGAGCCAGATCCGGGGCATATTCCGTCTCACCGTTTTTGCAGATTAGGTTTGTCAGTTGCACCTGCAACGGGAGACTTCAGTTGCTTCTGTCTCAGATCATATCCCTTCCTTTCCGCCTTATAACCAGGGGAAGCCGGAGAAATAGCCTTCTTCGCGATCTTTCGGTTTTCGGGCATGTAGAATGAAGTGGTAATATTGTCGGCATCACCCTCGAACTGGAAATATTCCGAAACCCAGTATGATTTTTTGTCCACCCCGTCAGCATCCCATGAAGCAGTCTGATCGGTTCCTTTTGCATGTTCCGCAATGAAGGTCGATCCCGGCACATTACCAAGACGATATGTTCCAGGCTCAAAAGTGAGTCCGGCAATTGTTTGCAGGTTCAATGTAATTTTGGCTTCCGAGCGTTTCAAGGAGACTTCGATTTGTTTTGTAGCGGTAGAAACCGTTACTGTTTGGGTTAGCGACATCAATAAGTTACCATTCGGACGAAACAGGGTATGAACAGTCATGGCCGCTCTTACTTTTTCCAGGTCTGAATATTTTGAAATCCCGTTTAATACTTCAGGCTCCACATGAAACAACCCGTCAGCATCCGATTTATAGTTCGCCAGAAGAAACAGTGTCTTTTTCCCTGTGGTAAGACTGATATTTTTCAACAATCCCATGCTGGTGGGCGCATCTGCATCCACTTCACCTGTGGATGTTGTAAGATCAGTTGCAGCCTGAATAAGGTCGGCTCTTGAATACTCACGTGAGCATTCCACGTTACCGGAAGAATTGAAAACCCACAGATAAAGGTTATAGATTTTTCTCTCTTCACTTTCCAGTAAGGCGGAACGTGTCTTGGCCGTATTAGCTGCCGTACCGACACTTATATCCACCGTCGTGGGAACTCCCTCCGTGACACCGCTCCCTTGAAAGATTTCTTCATCCGTACAGGATGCAAAGAGGGGTAGTAACAGCAGAATAAAATAAGTTATTTTCAGCTTGTATCGTTTCATAAATAATAAAAATTATCGTAATAAATTCTCGTATACATCATTGGAATGGAGGAAGGTCTACCTCTTTACTATTCCAAGGCTCAACCCGGTAAATAATCTCTTTATCTGAAGATTCCGGCAGGACTATGAATACTTTATAATCCCGATTCGGATAAATAGGACCGGAATATACTCCGGGAGAAGTCTCCTCACCAACATCAAGCAGGAAAGTCCTCGTTTTTGTTTGTGATTCATCTCCTCCTGTAAAATAATCCAATGTCAACTGTATTTTCGGGTGATTTTGCTTTTTCTGCCAGGAATTACTTTCCGGAATATAAGGGGCCAGATACTGGGGCACAACAAACTGTTCGTATAATCGAGCTTCCATTGCGCCACATAATCAATTTCTCCCTCGGCAGTAAGGGGAGCCTCGTATACAGTCAATGATGCTCCTTCATGTTTTACCCCATAAGAATATGTACCTGTATGTTCCATAGCCTTTCCTGTTCCTGGGGTGGAGGCAGCCAACTGAGTTTTCTCGGAATCATTTTCCCTGAAAGAGGGAGACATCAATACAGGAAAGTTCAAAAAGGAAATCCCTTGGTAATTATACGTAACCTGACCGTAACGGGGTGCGCTTGCCAGATATACTCTGATACGGGCAAAATCACGGAATAGGGGAACTGTTATCTCTTGCGCCAGCTTTCCTGATGCAGGCAGAACAGATGCCACCGTTTTCCCCGAAAGCAAACTCAAATGTAGTCTGTTAGACACGCCGGGCAAATCTGCCCAAGCGACAACATAAGTTCCTTTCCAGTCAATAATCTTTTCATCTGCTGGAGAAGGAGTTACACCGTCATAAGGATTATTCACAGGTAATCCCAAACTTCCCATCCTGCTGTTCCTTAATAATAGCAGGAAAAGCAGCACCTGCAAATTCCTCTTTGGAGATTTCCTCCGTACCAGCTCCCCAGGAAGTCCCATGGAATCTTATTCTGAAGATTGCCTTCAGGAGTATAATAAGGTAGATCCTTTCCTGTCTGGTTAGGAGCATACAATGCATAAAACTCGGTTTCCCCCTTAGGAATACGTATATTGATCTGATATTGTCCGTCCACCCCGGTTGAATTGAAGGGAAGCAGTTGATTATACACATACCGATTCAAATCTCTGTTAAAGATCATAAGTGCTATCCTTGGCTGGGCGGGAGCCTGAGGAAACAGAGTACCGGTCTTAAACCACTGAAAAGGATCAGAGGAAAGTTCATCCAACAAATCGCTGTCACCGGTTTCAACACCTCTGGTTGTAAGATTTAGTCTGACAGTCACAGCATCCTCATCGAAAAACTGTTCCGAAACAGTATCTTCATTTCGGCAGGATACCGAAATAAAGCAAAGGACCAGTGACATCGTTATCATAGAGTACCTCACAGCCTTCATCATACGAATATATTTAATATTTTTCAACATAACATTAATCAATCAGTTATAGGAACCACATCAACAGCTTCCCATGGTTTTACACTTATACTCAGTGAGAGGGGATTCTGGCGGAAAAACAGTGGAAGAACCGCTTCTTGCCGTCCGTTATCCGTATCTGCTCGGGATATTGTGCGATATATTGTGCCACATTTACAGTACAAAGAACCTTGTCACCCTGCATAAGACGGATCATTAGCGGGTCCTTGTCATCAAAGCGCAGGGTATTGAAGTCAAGCACGAAGCGATCATTCTCCTCGCCTGCGATAAACGGAAGGTCAAAAGAAGTTTCACCAGCCCGCTGTCCGGAAAGATAGAAACGTGCAGAAAGTGATTCCATTGTCAGGCGAAAACCTGCCTCCTTGTTCTGCTCAAACCAGGTCTGCGAATTGTTATCATCATCAGAAAGGATCTACCGCATGGATTTTCACGTGCTGGGAATAAAGTCTTACCACGTCACGGGACTCGTTCATAACTTTAGATGTAATAGCTGTTTCTCCCAGGTATAACCTGTCAAACGTACCGGATGCTCGTCCGTCCTTTTCCATTAGTTCGGGGCGGGAAACCGACGAACCTTTGTAGCTGTCCTCTTTACCGATAATCGTTTCTGTCGAAGCGTTGCCTACGGCCACCACTTTATAATCCCCTTCCGGAAGCGTGACCTCCAGTGGTGAAAGCAGCCGTTCTCTCTCCAGATGATGCTTTTTCTATAAGAACTTCGCCTTTGGCATCAAAAATAAAGACATCAATACCATCCACGTATTCCTGCAGATGTTCCTGGTTGTCATCGGCCAGGTAGGAGAAGACGATCGTGTTGCCAAGGCAGCCGCTCAGGTCGTCATACACCCGGTCACATGCGGTCACGAGGTATAAAGTGAGTAGCAGCCCCAGCCAAGTGGGTATGTATCTTATGTTCATACTTTATACTAATTATTATAAATCAATGCAGATAACTTCCCCGGAAGAGATAACGTATACTTCTCCCGGGAATAATAAAAAAGGGAGGAGATAACCTTTCCCCCCCAAAAGTCAGGCGGATTCCGGTATTGACCTGTCAGAGCCAACACGGGAGAACCGCTCCGGCAAGTGACTATTACTCTCCTATCTGTTAAAGGATAGGGAAGACGTTCACAGCAGTCCAAGCTTGTACTTGAACACGAACAATAACATTCACATTTTCATCTTCCAAGTCTTCCTGACCACCCGGTTCTGGAGTCACTCCTTCCGGAATAGTCGGATCTGTATCCACCAGGATACCCTGTCCGTTGTTCAATGTGCTAAGATTCAGATTGATCAGGTAACCACCCTTACCGGCCGGAACATCAGTCGTACCGTCTGTTGCACCTTCTGTCTTCGCATAACCGGATATAACTACAAAACGTCTGTCTACAGATACGCCCGCATCACCTGTTTTTTTTTGAAAACGAAAGCGAGTTTTGGAGCATTGTTAGTCTTTCCGTAACCGGTAATTCCATTTGAGAAGAAGTTAAATGCCGCAGCTTTTTTACCTGCTCCGAAATCAAAAGCAGTTGCTGTAAAGTAGGAAGATACATCGGACAAGTCTGTCTTGCCATCAGGTTTGAATGTTCCATTGGTAAAATCATATCTGTCACCTGCATAAGTCTTGGCCCAGAACCAGTTTGCTTCTTCTTCTACTGTAAGTGCAGGAATAGAAAGTGTTCTGCTGAAACGGTTCATCAGGATACCCTGGTTTGCAGAGGTCACGTCAACAACCTGCAACCATTTGCTCAAAGCGGCTTTCTTGCTAAGGTCAGACTTACCATCCCACACTTCGTTATTGAAGCCATCGGCAGCAGCTTTGAAAGCCGTCCATGCATCAGCACTGGTTTTTCCGTTGTTTTCAGCCTTACCCAGCCATGTCTTGCACCACTGTTCCGCCTCGGCCTTTTTTTCCGTGCTTTCCAAGTAACTTTGATAAATTTGGTTCCAGTCACTTGGAAACGGTTCATACTGGCAGCCAAGGTGAGTTCCGCTTTCTTGACGGTACGCTTATCCTGCTGGGGATCAACGCCATAAGATTCGGCACCAACAGTGGTAAGTTCTTTGGAACCTGCATAGATCACTTCATTAATTTTAGCCTTCAACAGTTGTTTGCTAACATCAGACACGGGCTTGTTCTCAACCAATGCACCTTGAGGGTTTGCAATAACAAGAGCTTTTGTTGCGCCTTTGTCCACGTTAAGGAATTTATAACCTCCTGTCGCTTCACCAGCTCCCACGGCGGTAGATGAAGTCAACTTAGTAAAATCATCAGACCCCTTCGTAAACTCCTTCGCAAAGACAATATCATCTCCCTTTAACAAGTACACATGCAGTTTTTCAACCGTTGCCGGATCACCATTGTTGGCAGTGTTCTGCAAATCGCCCATGGCGGCACGTGTACCGGGACCGGGCAAATGCTACTGACATCATCACATCAACCGGCTGATTAGCACCCTCCGGTACAACCAGATTTTCTTCGTTGTTACATGCAGCGAACAACGGCAGCGAAGCCACTGCAAAATACTTCATTACTTTCATGATTTGAATTGTTTTAAATTGAAATTACTAATACAATATATAACTGAGTTACATCCGCAACCCACGATTTATTCATTTACCCTTACAGCCTTGAATGCTTTCGCACGGTTACATCCCCGAGCCGCTGCCTCTTCCAACAGTTTCTCTGCCTTCCTCCAATCACCTTTCATATCATAGGCAATTGCCATTGGGAACAGGACACGACTGTCTTCTCTTACCACTTCCAACACCTGCAACGCACCGTCCGCATCCTTCCCATATTTCAACAAGGCATTGGCATAATTCAAAACCGCCACAATGTCCCCCGGAAACTGCTCGTATGCCTTCTTATATACCGGCAGAGGATTCTCCCCCCGGGAAGCATACAATCCGGCCAGCTGGTACATTTCGTACAAGCTAAGACATTCGGGCTTGGTCTCAAAAACTCCGGGGAGTTCCTCCGACGTATAAGGCCTTACATCAAAGCTGAGACTGAATGTTGTACGCCGCAGAGCCGGGTAAAACTCTTCCAAAAGAATATGGTAAGTCTTATCATTATCTAACTCACGGATAGCCGACTCACGTTCCGTATCATTTGAGTTATGTTCAATGATAAAAAGGATTTTGTCCTTATTGGAAAAGAGTGGAACCACTGACTGCTGCCTTTAAGACCCTCCCAGTCCTCCCCGACCCCTTCGGTACGATAAACCGGTGCTTTCTTGAGGGCGGGATATTGACTGGAAATATAATTTGAAAGGGTTTGAGTCCGTCTTTGCGCAAGGGATTTGTTATAATTAAAATCTCCTTCGGGAGAAGCGTAACCTTTTATATACACATCCTTTAGCTCCGCCCCTTTAATCAATAGGTTTTCAGATACAAATTGGCCGAGTCCGGCAAGCTCCTGACGGTTATCCGCAAAGGTCTTGCGAAGATCGTGTTGTGCCACGGGAAAAGTCACTTTACAATCAAAAGAATCCTTGTAGCACTTGACCAGCACCTTTTCCGGTTCGATAAAATCGTAGGCATAATCTTTCGCTCCAAAGAGTGGAATACCGGCTTGCAATGCAATACCATCGTTTTTACTCATACCACATTCGGCACAACCATATAACTTTTCATTCACAACAAGATGACCATCTGCCATCCAACTTTCAAAAGGGAAACTGCTTTTGAATGTCAAGGGTGTTTCTTTCAGCTCCTTGACGGAATGCACCTCACCGTAGCCAAGCTGGTCACTCTTCACATTATGCAGGGTCTTGCGACGTTTAACAACCTTATACCTCCTTCGGCCGGAAATGCATACAGGTTCCAGTTCCACACTTTTTTTTCCATCCACTGAAACAAAACGGGGAGAAATATACATCATTTGCTGGCTTTTTCAACTTTTTCGACAAGCCCCTATCGAAAATTCTATATCCAATTTATCCCCGTCCGCGCTTCTCTCTACACGGCTTCCGGAATAATCCCCGTGCAGACCATTAGCTGACGATAAAGTTTCCTGGGCAAAAACCAACATGGGAAACATTCCCAGGCAGCCCATAATAAAAAATTTGTTTCTTATAATATTGTAACGGTTTCATGATATACTTTTTTGCATAAAAAAAAAAAATCCGGGTACGTAAGAAGACTATTTCAACATGTAAATAATTGAAATCGCCGCTCTGGTGGGACCGATATAATCAGCATCCCCCTTCCCCTCCTTTTTTTTTCCGCAGGTGGTACACTTGTACTTATCATAACGGGCATGTACGTAACCGATACCCAAGGAGGCCTCGATATTGAAACGGTTGGAAACGACCCACTGATAGCCGGCACTCAGACCACCACCCACAAAAATATCCTTCATAACGGTGCTCCTTCATTTTCCCGTCTCCCTTTTGAAGAACAAAAGGTACATCAATGCCACCGATGTTCATCTGCCCTCCATGCGCGTGCAACCCGAAGAACCAGCCATTGAAAACATCACACGTCCAGTAACGTAGCTCAGGCTGTACCAACCAATGACTAGCCTTCTTTGTTTTATACCGGGAGGAGGTAGCATCCTGCGTGTAGAAAAAGAAATTCATCCCCACTTGGGTGTCAAGCGTCCATTTCCGTCCCATTGAAAACTCAAAGGGAAAGATTCGGAGTCTTCAGGGCATCATACGCCAAATTATTTTTTATTGCCACCTTCTGTGCAAAAGAATGGGTGCAAAAAAATAAAAAGAAAAGAAAAAATAGTCCTCTTCATACTAAAGATTTTTATCATTATTATTAATACTCTGTTTCTCGTTTTTTTGATGTTGCAAAAGTACTGCGCTGCTATCGCATTGGCATTATACAAAAAGACAGAAATTAACAAATACATGACTATTTTAGAAAAAATGTCATTATTGTGTAAATGTATCATACTCACAGAACCCAATGTGAAGTCAAAAAGCCGGTCAATCAAATGTAAAGCAATGCAAAATATCTATTCTATATAAGAATATAACGAAACAGATAACAAGTATCTTTACTCGTCAAAATATCTTTATCTTTTAAGATTAGATATAAATCTTCACAGGACCGCTTGCCTACACCATGTAATTTGCCCAATGCGTCAAAACCATTTTTCTTGATAAACCGCAACAGGTCCTCCAACAGATAGATATTATACCTCCTAAGGTTCCGTAAGATTCTCGGTTGTATCTCCAAATATTCCAAAGGAGTAGAAAGTTTATCCACACATTCCGCAGGTATATCATATTCTTTGAGTGGAACAAAGACTTTAAATTGTCCGCAAACAACATTGTTCCTGTGTAAAACAGCCTTATAGTTTCTATACCGGAGATGGACTGATTGAAGCCTTTGCTGTTCTTGAACCAGACTTTCCCAACAACGACTTACTTCCCTTACGCCTTCCTCATACATGAAAATTAATTCTCGTATGGAAAGATTATACCTGTAGGACAGATCGGATATATCAGTCCCTGTCATCAGGGAATAAAAAAATATCCTGCCTCTTTTCATCCCTTACATACATGGACATCATTTTGACAAGATCCTTATAAAGACGGAAACAATATACCGACAAGCCATGTGCACGAAGAGAAATAAAAGTCTTTTCCTTCTTGCTTACTTTTTTGAATAGAAGATTCCATATTGCTTAATATTGTATTAAAAAAAGACAGGTATTTATCATACGGTCAAATTTTATCTTTTTTGCTTTCGCTCCGCAATTCTGTCGGAGTTAGCCCAAACAGTCTTTTACAATAGCAGGTGAGATGGGCGGGAGAACTAAATCCAAATTCCATGGCTATTTCCCGGAAAGCAACATCCGGATCACAGACTTTCTCACGAACAATCTCAGCCTTCCGTTCCTGCATCCATTGATAGGGGCTCTGGTTAAAACAATCTTGGAACTTGCGGTTGAAAGAGCGTTCTGACACACAACACAAACTGGCAAAATTCTTTCACAGATTTCACTTTCCGATAATTTTCCAGCACAAAATCTTCAAATTTTCTTCCTACTCGGATGTTCCTGAAAAGAAGGAAGCAAGCTCGGGCTTGGTATAAAATCCCCTCAATACAAGTATTATTTCCTGTTGTTTGAGAATGTGCATATGCCTACATAATAATCCTGCATCCAGATAAATAAGCAACTGCCTTAACACGTGAAGCAGCGGTTTGCGAATTAGAAGAATACAGTTATCCCTCTCTCCCAACTTGTCACGGGAAATAGAATCAAAATACATTTTGTCACAAGCCGTTATCTGTTTGTTCCAAAACAATAAAAGACATTCTGCCGGTACAACACTTTTAATCCGGTTCTCCTCCCGCTGTGGAATAAGGAGCATCCTGTTTCTGAGAAGAGAAATATGATGTTCCTGCCCTATATCAACTAACAATTCTCCTTTCAACAGGAATAAAAAATACAAAAACAGCTGTCATTATCAACTTGCCCACATTCTTGTGCAGCCAATTTATATCGAGTAAACCCACTTGCAAAATTAAGCTGATAATTAAAGCAGGAGCGGTGCTCAGACAAATTAAGTAGTTTCATGTTATATCTTAAAATAATTATGTTTAGAAAACATCGTAATCAAGATGTTTGTTTTTAACAAAAAAGACATATATTTTCAGATATCAGACAATTAAAACATGCTTATAATTTCACGCCTGTTTCCCTGATTTTTCTGCAATCAAAGTTTTTTTATTGCAGCTATTTTTAGATGTATCATTGAAAATAGTTATATTTGCGACTAGTTTATTAGGACAGATATGAGCCAGCATTAAAATCGGCATATAAGTTTCTGATAATCAGATATAAATATAAAATTACATGATTATTTCCAATTCTTAAAATATTCGTGTAGTTTTGCGCAAAACTTTAAAAAATATGATACAGTCAATGACAGGTTACGGCAAAGCTACTGCCGAACTTCCAGAAAAGAAAATAAACGTAGAAATCAAGTCGCTCAACAGCAAGGCAATGGATTTATCCACTCGCATCGCCCCGGCTTATCGTGAAAAAGAAATAGAAATCCGTAACGAGATTTCCAAAGGTTCTGGAGCGCGGAAAAGTAGATTTCAGCCTGTGGATCGAGAAAAAAAGAGGGCGCCGAGAGTGCAACACCTATCAACCAGGCATTGGTGGAAGGATATTACAAACAGATTCAGGCTATCTCGGAAAACATCGGCATTCCTGTCCCTACGGATTGGTTTCAAACGTTGCTCCGTATGCCGGACGTGATGACGAAAACGGAAATCCAGGAATTATCGGAAGAGGAATGGAAAGTAGTGCACGCCACGGTGCTTGAAGCGATTAATCATCTGGTAGATTTCCGCAAACAGGAAGGTGCCGCACTGGAAAGAAGTTCCGCGAAAAGATTGCTAATATCTCGCTGTTGCTCGAAAAGATCGCTCCTTATGAGAAAGAACGGGTAGAAAAGGTGAAAGAACGCATCACGGACGCACTCGAAAAGACGTTGAGCGTAGATTATGACAAGAACCGTCTGGAACAGGAATTGATTTATTATATCGAAAAATTGGATGTAAACGAAGAAGAACAACGCCTTGGCAATCATCTGAAGTATTTTATTAGTACTATGGAAAGCGGTAACGGACAGGGGAAAAAGCTCGGATTTATCGCACAGGAAATGGGTCGGGAGATCAATACGTTAGGCAGCAAGTCCAATCATGCTGAAATGCAGAAGATCGTAGTTCAGATGAAGGATGAACTGGAACAGATTAAGGAACAGGTACTGAATGTAATGTAATTTCAAATAGAAAGAATCACATGACAGGTAAATTAATTATTTTTTCTCCGCCCCGTCAGGCTCGGGCAAATCTACTATCATCAACTATCTACTGACACAGCATTTGAATCTTGCGTTTTTCTATTTCCGCAACAAGCCGCCCGCCGCGCGGAACGGAGCAACACGGGGTTGTGTATTTCTTTCTCACTCCGGAGGAGTTTCGTTGCCGTATCGAGAACAACGAATTTCTGGAGTATGAGGAGGTGTATAAGGACCGTTATTACGGAACGCTGAAAGCGCAGGTAGAAAAGCAATTGGAAGCGGGTCAGAATGTGGTGTTTGACGTAGATGTGGTTGGCGGATGCAACATCAAGAAGTTTTACGGTGACCGTGCATTGTCGGTATTTATCCAACCGCCTTCGGTAGATGAACTGCGCTGCCGACTGGAAGGTCGCGGCACAGATGCGCCGGAAGTAATCGAAAGCCGCATCGCCAAAGCGGAATATGAATTGGGTTTCGCTCCGCAGTTCGATTGCGTGATCGTTAATGACGATCTGGAGACGGCTAAGGCGGAAGCTTTGAAAGTAATTAAAAAGTTTTTTGGAGGCCTAGTTAATTGTCTTTTTGCCAGACAGAAAGATACAAATGAAGAAACATAAAACCGGGAATCTTTAGCGGCTCATTCAACCCGATTCATATCGGACACCTCGCATTGGCCAATTACCTTTGCGAGTACGAAGGCTTGGATGAAATCTGGTTCATGGTCAGCCCACAGAATCCCTTAAAAAACGCAGTCCGAATTATGGAGTGACGGGCTGCGTCTTAAATTGGTGGAGTTATCTATCAACGGTTATCCGCATTTTCAAGCTTCGGATTTCGAGTTTCACCTGCCACGTCCCTCTTACAGCGTGCATACATTGGAAAAGCTACGCGCTGCTTATCCCGAACGGGACTTCTATTTCATTATCGGCTCTGACAACTGGGCGCGTTTCGACCGTTGGTATCAGTCGGAGCGTATCCTAAAAAAGGAGAACAACATTCTGATTTATCCCCGCCCCAACTACCCCGTAAAAGAAGATTAATTGCCGGAAACTGTACGCCTCGTCCATTCACCTGTATTCGAGATCAGTTCTACATTTATTCGCAAAGCACTGGACACAGGAAAAAGATATACGGTATTTTCTGCATCCGGCAGCTTGGGAATATATAAAAACAAATTTACAATACTACTCCGCCAACCGATGAAGCGTTATCATTACCACTTCTGCCGGTGCACCAATGCGAATCGGGAGTTGTGAAGTGCCGATTCCGTTTGTTATAATAAGGGGAATTTTTGCGGTGTTGTAGGCCAGCCCGGTTAAGAAGCGGTTTCCGTAATGAGAATTTAACACCGGGGCGACTCAAAGACACGGACTTGTCCGCCGTGGGTATGCCCGGCCAGAGCAAGGTCGGTGTTAGCCACTGAAACATCTTCGATATAGTCCGGTGTATGTACTAATAATATGACAAAATCTTTGGGAGAGAGTGCCAATGTAGGCGACACGCCGTTGTGTGTCAAGTCGAAAAGGATTGCGTACGCCTGCGATAATGATCTGCTGGCCGTCTTTCCGAAGAGTATCTACCTCATGTTCCAACACCCTCATCCCATAATGTTTCATTGTACGGACAATTTCGTCGTGACAGCGTTCGTAATCATTGTTTCCCATTACGCCGTATGTCCCCATGGGCGTTTTCACACGGGAAAGGGCAGCGAACAAAGGTTCCACATATTCGCAACCTTCCTGATAGTCACCACCCATTAGAAGCACATCAGCCTTTTGAGCAATCAGTAGACGGACAAGGTCGTTCAGGCCTTGTTCTTTCAACAGGCTTTTATAATGCAAATCGGAGACGAAGGCAATGCCGAAACCTTCAAAAGCTTCGGGAACATCCCGGTGAGTGAAATCATATTTCACGACACGGTCGACACCTGCATAAGCGGATGACACACTTTCGGTTGATGAAGTGATTTTGGCTTCACGAAGTACACGATCAGCAGATTCGGTTCCGGCAATGGTTTGTTTCTTTGCCGGTTCACTTTTCTTTTCTTTCGAGACATCCAGCTCTTTGAGTCCGGCATGATCCGGCGCAAAAACATCTGCCGGGACAGTGGAAGCGGTATCCGCATGAACGGAATCTGTATTTAAAACAGGCGAAGGCAAAGTGGACACCATATTTTTCTTCGACTTACAAGAGGCCAGCGAAAGCAGTGTCAACAAGATAACGGAATAAATTATTTTCTTCATTTTCTCTTAATTTGAAGTATTTTGAAGTATTTTCGGGGGTGCAAAGATACGAAAAATCATCTATCTTTGTCCGTCAAAACTCTCTATAATATATTAAAGCATGAAAGAAATAAAGCGTAACTCACTGCAAGCATGGATATTAGCGGCACGCCCCAAGACTCTGACAGGTGCAGTTACTCCCGTTTTAATAGGTACTGCACTTGCCGCCATGGACGGGCATTTTGAATGGTTACCTGCACTAATCTGTTGCGTGTTCGCCAGCCTGATGCAGATTGCCGCCAACTTTATCAATGACCTTTTTGACTTCCTCAAAGGGACGGACAGGGAAGACCGCCTGGGGCCTGAACGCGCCTGTGCGCAAGGTTGATTTCTCTTCAGGCGAATGAAAACGGGAATCATCGTCACGGTTGCCCTTGCCTGCCTCATCGGTTGCACGCTGCTTTTCTATGCGGGGTGGGAGCTGATTATCGTCGGCGTTCTCTGTGTACTTTTTGCTTTTCTCTATACAACCGGACCTTATCCCCTCTCCTACAACGGTTGGGGAGATGTGTTAGTCATCATTTTTCTTCGGATTTGTTCCCGTAGGCGGAACTTACTACGTGCAAGCGCTAACATGGACGCCGGATGTTACCGTAGCCTCACTCGTTTGCGGACTACTCATTGACACTTTACTTGTTGTCAATAATTACCGCGACCGCGAAGCGGATGCACGAAGCGGAAAACAAACCATTATCGTCCGTTTCGGTGAGAAGTTCGGACGCTATTTTTATCTGGCACTGGGAATAACAGCGTCCTTGCTCTGTCTCCGGTTCTTGAGTGAAGGATTTTTTATGCGGGACTGCTTCCGCAACTTTATCTGATCCCCCACTTCTTCACATGGAAAAAAAAATGGTACGTATATATAATGGTAAAAAACTAAACAACATATTAGGCGAAACGTCGCGTAATATGCTGCTCATGGGAGTCCTTTTTTGTCGTTAGGGCTATTATTAGGTTGAAAGTTGAAAGTGAAAATTACCGGGTTAGCATTATTAACAAGACAAGACATTAACAGTTATACGTTATTAACGACTTATTATACGTTATTAGTGACTTATTACACGTTATTAGTGACTTATTATTTAGCGACACACGTGTTTTCTTATGGGTTCTTTGTCAAATTTGACGACAAGATAAATTAGGGAAAAATAATTCAACAGTTCATAGTCGATAGTATCCAATACTCTCCTCCTTCGGGAAGGAGGAGTCCCCTGTAGGGGAGGTGGTAGGTGAGTACATAAGTCTATTATTAAAACAAATAGGCGCACCTACCACCCCGGCTTTCAGCCACCCCTCCTTCGGAAGGAGGGGAATGGAGTTACCACCGACTTGTTAAATGCACATTATAATTATATCTAAAGAAAAACCTTCTTTTTTCTAACGTTCTTTTTCTATCTCCTATTATCAATCCTCTATTATCTTATTTTCTCCTACTATCTTATCTTCCTCTATTATCAATCTCCTACTATCTTATCTTCCCCTATTATCAATCTCCTACTATCTTATCTTCCTCTATTATCAATCTCCTACTATCTTATCTTCCTCTATTATCAATCTCTTACTATCTCATCTTCCCCTATTATCAATCTCCTACTGTCTTATCTTCCTCTATTATCAATCTCCTACTATCTCATCTTCCCCTATTATCAATCTCCTACTATCTTATCTTCCCCTATTATCAATCTCCTACTATCTTATCTTCCTATTTCCCGTACATTTTTCGTAATAGCCTTGATAATCACCGCTGGTCACTTCTTCCACCCACGGCTGGTTGTTCAGGTACCATTCAATGGTCTTGACGATGCCGACCTCGAACTTCGTCTCCGGATACCAGCCCAGGGCATTGGTAATCTTTGTGGGGTCGATGGCATAACGCTGGTCGTGCCTAGGCGGTCTTTGACGAAAAGTAATCAAATCCTCGTTAATCCAGTCGATTGAGATTTCTCCGTTTTTCACCTTTCACTTTCTTTTTTTAAGCATTTGGCGATATTCGGGATGTTCCGTCATCAAGCGGTGAATGGTCGAAATAGTCAGTTTCACAATTTCGAGGTTTGTCTTTTCGTTGTGTCCACCTACGTTGTAGACCTCTCCCTCTTTGCCTTCGCGCACAACGAGGTCAATCGCCTTGCAATGATCTTCCACATACAACCAGTCACGCACGTTACTTCCGTCGCCGTAGACAGGCAGATGTTTACCTTCAAGGATATTCTTGATAATCAACGGAATCAGTTTTTCCGGGAAGTGATACGGACCGTAGTTGTTGGAGCAACGGGTAATCGTTACCGGCATTTTATAAGTGTCGTGATAAGCCATCACAAACAGATCCGCACTTGTCTTGGAAGCGCTGTACGGGCTATGCGGACAAAGCGGCGTAGCCTCCGTGAAAAACCCTTCAGCACCCAGAGAGCCATACACTTCGTCGGTAGAAACCTGATGATAGCGCACACCTTTCCTCCAAGTCGGGTAGCCCTGTTCGTCCTTGCCCATCACCCATGCACGGCGTGCACAATCCAGTAAGTTCTGCGTGCCGAGAATGTTGGTAATCAGAAACAGTTGCGGATTTTCAATGCTGCGGTCCACATGGCTCTCGGCAGCGAAATTCACCACATAGTCAAAACGATACTCAGCAAAAAGACCGTCTACTACTTCGCGGCTACAAATATCTCCCTTTGATAAAAAAGCAGCGTTCATTGTCGATATCCTTGGCAATGGTTCCCAAATTTCCTGCATACGTCAAAGCATCCAGAATCACGACCTTCACGTCGCTATGTTTTGCCAGAATATACTTAATGTAGTTTGCGCCGATAAATCCTGCGGCACCGGTCACTAGATAAGTTTTCATATATTTCTTATTATGTTGATTTTAGGATTGTTTAGCCAATTCGATAAGGTATTTGCCGTATTCCGTCTTTTCGAGTTGCCGGCCGAGCAGAAGCAGCTGTTCCGTCGGAATCCAGCCCTGACGCCATGCGATTTCTTCGATGCAACTGACATAAAAACCTTGACGGTTCTGAATGGTGGCAACAAAGTTGGAGGCTTCCAGCAAACTGTCACAGTTACCGGTATCGAGCCATGCAAATCCACGTCCGAAAAGTTCCACTTTCAGCGTGTCTTCTTCCAGATAGAGGCGATTTAAGTCCGTTATTTCATATTCTCCACGGGCGGAAGGACGGAGGGCGGCAGCCTTTTTCCGTCACAGTAGCGTCATAGAAATACAATCCGGGAACGGCATAATTGCTTTTTCGGAACGGCAGGTTTTCTTCCAGGGAAACGACTTTGCCCTGTCTCGTCAAATTCCACCACACCGTAAGCGCGCGGGTCTTTCACGTAGTAAACCGAATATGCAGGCGTCCTTTCTCCACACTGGCAGCACGGCGGAGCATGGCGGAAAATCCCTGGCCGTAAAACATATTATCCCCAAGAATCAGACAGCCCGGTTCGCCGTTCAGGAAATCGGCTCCCAATACGAAAGCTTGTGCCAGTCCGTTAGGTTGCTCCTGCACCTTATAAGAGAAGGACATACCGAGTTCTTCGCCGGTTCCCAGCAGCTCGCGGAACATGGGTAAGTCACGTGGAGTAGAGATAATAAGCACTTCGCGAATTCCCGCCAACATCAGTGTGTAGACAACGGATAATAAATCATCGGCTTGTCGTACACAGGCATGATCTGTTTGGAAATCGCCTTAGAGAGCGGATAGAGGCGGGTAGCACTACCACCGGCTAGAATAATTCCTTTCATGTTCGTCTTTGTTATTCATTCACTGGTGCAAAGGTCGGAAAAGAATTCCGACGTGGCAAAATGACAAAATAATTTTTCAATCTGCAGGAACATTTATTTTATTTTGTCCGCCAATTCGATGACTTCCAAGTCCTGAAAGGCCCCTGGTTGATAACAAAACGTACCAAAGTCCGTACCTTTGGAAACCGGACATGCCGGCAGCTCCCGGATTAATATGCAACATATCCAGTGTTTTATCATATTTCACCTTTAATATATGAGAGTGCCCGCTGATAAAGAGTTTCGGCGGCCGCGTCATCAGGCTTCCGACAATGGAAGGATCGTACTTTCCCCGGATAACCGCCGATATGTTTAATCAGCACTTCTGCACCATCCACCGTGAAACGGTTTATTTGCGGATACAGCTTTCTGATTTCCTGTCCGTCAATATTTCCATATACCGCCCGGAATGGACGGAAGGCGGCTAATCTTTTCCGCTACTTCCAACGAACCGATATCGCCCGCGTGCCAGATTTCATCGCACGGTTCAAAATATTCCAGGTATTTCTCGTCCCAGTAAGCGTGAGTATCTGATAATAATCCTATTCTTGTCATAATTTTCTTTGTTTAATCCCGCAAAGATACTATATTTGGAAAAATCTTAAAGTACATGGAAAGCAAATATAATTATTTCAAGCGAGATATCAGTTGGCTCTCATTCAATTACCGCGTATTGTTGGAGGCAACGGATGAACATTTGCCGCTCTACGAGCGGATTAACTTCATCTCAATCTACTCTTCCAATCTGGAGGAGTTTTACAAAATCCGGGTGGCCGACCATAAAGCAGTGGCTTCCGGAGCAACGGAAAGCGATGAAGAAACCGTACAATCTGCCCGTGAACTGGTAGAGGAAATCAACCGGGAAGTCACCCGGCAGCTGGACGACCGTGTGCACATCTACGAACAGAAAATACTCCCCGCCCTACGTAGAAACCATATCATTTTCTATCAGGACAGACACGTGGAGCCGTTCCACCAACAATTTATCAAAAGATTTTTTCCGGGAAGAAATCTTCCCTTACCTGCAACCCGTACCGGTATCCGAAGGACAAAATCGTCTCTTTCCTCCGGGACAACCGCCTCTATCTGGCCATACGAGTTTATCCGAAAAAAGAAAAAAGAAGAATGAGACAGAGACAACGGCAGCAGCCGTATTACTTCGTCATGAAACAGCCCTACGCCAAAGTCCCCCGTTTCATCGAACTTCCATCGCACATGAGAAAGACCATTATCTGATGTTCACCGAAGACATCATCAAGGCGAACTTAAACCTGATCTTCCCCGGCTACGACGTCGACTCCAGCTACTGCATCAAGATCTCCCGCGACGCCGACATCCTAATTGACGACACCGCCAGCAGTGCCGACCTTGTAGCTCAGCTCAAGAAGAAAGTGAAGAAGCGCAAGATCGGTGACGTCTGCCGCTTCGTCTACGACCGTGGTATGCCTCATGACTTCCTCGACTTTCTCGTAGACGCGTTCCGCATCCAGCGCGACGAGCTCGTTCCCGGCGACAAACACCTGAACCTTGAAGACCTGCGCCACCTTCCCAACCCGAACAAATCTCTTCACAGCCTCGAGAAGCCGAAGCCAATGAAGCTGACCGTCCTCGACGAAAAAGAATCTATCTTCAACTACGTTGCCAAGAAGGACCTGCTCTTATATTACCCTTATCACTCCTTCGAGCACTTCATCCACTTCCTGTATGAAGCCGTGCACAACCCGGAAACGCGTGAAATCATGGTAACCCAATACCGCGTGGCTGAGAACTCCGCCGTTATCAACACCCTGATAGCCGCTGCCCAGAACGGCAAGAAAGTCACAGTATTTGTGGAATTGAAAGCTCGTTTCGACGAAGAAAACAACCTTGCCACGGCCGAAATGATGCAAGCCGCCGGCATTAAAATAATATACAGTATACCCGGACTGAAAGTACATGCCAAGGTAGCCCTCGTCCGCCGCCGCGGACTGAACGGCGAGAAAATACCCAGCTACGCCTATATCAGCACCGGTAACTTTAATGAAAAGACCGCCACCCTCTACGCCGACTGTGGCCTTTTCACCTGCCGCAAGGAAATCGTGAACGACCTATACAACCTCTTCCGCACCCTTCAAGGCAAAGAAGACCCGAAGTTCACTACCCTCCTTGTCGCCCGTTTCAACCTCATCCCCGAGTTGAACCGCCTGATTGATCGGGAGATCGCCCTCGCCGACGAAGGCAAACAAGGCCGTATCATCCTCAAGATGAACGCCCTCCAAGACCCCGCAATGATTGACCGTCTCTACTAAGCCTCCGAACACGGCGTACAAATCGACCTCATCGTCCGTGGCATCTGCTGTCTTATCCCCGGGCAGTCATACAGTCGTAACATTCGTGTCACCCGTATTGTCGACAGTTTCCTCGAACACGCCCGCATCTGGTACTTCGGCAACGACGGCAAACCCAAAGTCTTCATGGGCTCCCCCGACTGGATGCGTCGTAACCTCTACCGCCGCATCGAAGCCGTCACCCCGATACTCGACCCCCGACCTGCGTGACAGCCTCATCGAAATAAGCTTAATATCCAGCTCGCCGACAACCAAAAAGCCTG
>VOFJ01003629.1_pt1 | contig 46516 bp, 70 predicted proteins | sample 5384081 | NCBI WGS metagenome assembly VOFJ01 (sample SAMN12384729, study PRJNA508395) | human gut metagenome | isolation source: healthy gut I | host: Homo sapiens
GCATCAATCAGTGATTGTGTCAGACTGTCGGCCCCGGAAACTTCCCCTTATGATTTCCCGCCGCTTGACTTTGGCCTCATAGTCTGCCTGGGCCTGTTTGGTCTGTGCCGCTGCCATTGTGCAGACATTCTTCACTCGGACCAGCTCTGCGTCATATCTGGCTTTCTGCTCTTTGTAAGTACCCCAGGTCGATCTCACCAAGGGCAAACTGCTCATAAAGCTGCCGTTTGGCATCCTGCAAAAACCTGAACTTTTCTCATATTCTGCTTGCTGAATAACCTGCAAATCAAGGTTGTCTTTGCCGTCTCCATCAACCCCCAGCACGGTATCTACCTGTGCCCGGATGATCTGAAATACAGCCGTTTCCAATTCCTCCGCCTTGACCGACATACCATGACAAGCAAAATCCGTGTTTACCTGGGAGTGCCGACAATAGGAACTTCGGATATTGTGTAGTCCGTGACAGTGCATGGTCGCAGCAGCCGCAGAACACTTTCCCGGCGTAGAGGGTAATCATGCTGCTTTTTGTTTGGGATAGAAAAGCGGCGTATGCCGGCTTTTGCCTGCTCGAATAACTCTTTGCTGACAATCGCCGGATGGTGATCCGGTATCTTGTACCATTCGCTTTCATCTTTCAGCCTTATGCGGTGCCCGCCGATCTCGGTAACAGCCCGCTTGCCTATGACATAGGGTGCCGATATAGCGTTCATCCTCCAACATACGCAGGACGGTTGAACTGCTCCATGTTCCATGCGTCCGCGATACATCATAGAAGCTCTGTCCCTTGCTCTTGCGGTATTCTCCAGGTGTGGGGATATTCCGCCGGAACAACTTTTCCTGGTAATCTCCGCCGCTATGGTTCCCTCGGCAGCCCACCGAAAGATCAGGCGGACAATTTCAGCCACATTCTCGTCAATCTCCATACGTCCATCCGCGCTTTTCCGGTACCCATAGGGGCAAATCTTGCTCTGGTACTCGCCGCGCTGCATTTTTGCGTATTTTGGCGGTTTTCGTCTTGACCGACATATCCCGGCTGTAGCACTCACTGATAAGATACTTAAAGGCAACATCAATGCCCTCCGGTATCTCCCTTTGAAATTGATGGTGTCAAAATCATCGCTGACAGAGATAAACCGCGTATGGTACAGGGGAAATACCCGCTCAATGAAATAACCGGTCTCAATGCTGTTGCGTCCAAACCGGGATAGGTCTTTGACAATGATACAGTCGATACTTTCCTGCCTGCACCATCGTCAAAAGCTCCTGCACTGCGGGACGTTCAAAATTTGCGCCGTATGGCCATTATCGACAAACTCCAAAACCTCGCCATTATCCCATTCCGGCAGCGACATGGCTTTTTTCCCGCAGGATAAGGCGCTGGTTCGGAATACTCAAACTTTCTGTCTTAATATCCTCCACGGATAACCGAATATAAAAGGGCAATTACATATTTGCGCATTGTTCCACCGCCTTCCTTTCCTGAAATTCACTCTTAAAGCCGGAAGGTCACATGAATATCCTTGTTTGTGGGTCTATCTCGATCCGCTCAATCAGCCGGTCAATCAGTTCTGCCGTAAGCAGGTATGATCCTTTGCCAGTGACTTTGCATCCTTTTCCATAGTCCGGTAGCGTACAAACTGTTCGTCCATGAGCATCCATATTTTCAAAGCTCGGTGATCTCACCGGACAGTGTATTGATGGATTCCTCATAATCCGCTTTCAGTTCAAAGTATTCCTCGCTTGTCAAAACACTTTCCCCTGTACAAAGTTCTCATATAGGACCGCGGACAACCGGCGTTTCTTTTCAATTTCCTGCCGTTTGGATGACATCTGGCCCCTGAGTTTATCCTTTTCCTGTTTTGCCTTGCCTCCAACTGAAAAAGGGGGAGAGACATTCCCAGGGCAACCGTCAGCTCTTTCTCCAAAACAGATGTGACCGTAGCGATCAGCTCCGTTTCCTGTATCATCACCCCCTTGCAGCTATCTTTTTTCTACCCGGCTGTTGGTAAGGCAATGAAACCAGTAAATATCCGGCCCTTTTTGCGCTCCGCCCGCTGCCGGTGGAGACTCCTGCCGCAATCCGCACAGAATACCTTTCCCTTAAAGATATTGGGGGTATATGGTTTTTTGGCACAGCCTTGCTTTGCTCGCAGACCTGTTTCCGATAGTCCTGTACCGCCTCAAAAACTTCATGGCTGATAATGGCTCATGGGTATGCCTTGCAATAATCAGATTATCGTCTCCGGCCTGTACCTGCTGGTGGTCCACAATTTTTGTCTTGCCCTGCACCAGATCACCGGTATAAACTTCACTGTCCAGTATCTTCATTACAGTACGGGTCTGCCATTTGCTCCCGATCCGCCCAGGGCTGGTAATTTCACCGGTAGTCTTTTTATAATGGCTTGGGGCAGGAATCCCCATTTCATTGAGGTTACGGACGATACGGTTCAACGCTACACGCTCATAAGCCCACTGGAAAATCTGCTGCACAACAGGAGCGGCGGCCTCGTCAATGAGCAGTTTATGGCAGTTCTCCGGGTCTTTCCGGTAGCCATAAGGGGCCCGTGCGCCAATGTATTCACCGTCTTTCATGGCCTGCCTTGCCTGGGCCTTGATCTTGCGTCCAATGTCCAGAGCATAGGCTTCATTTATCATATTCTTCAGGGGAAGCATAATACCTCCGTGAAGGTTGCCGGGGTCCGCCGTGTCAAACTGGTCCGTGAGCCGCAATAAAACGGACATTGATGCGTAAAAATACTGCTCAATATAATAGCCGGTATCAATAGAATTGCGTCCCAGCCGGGACAAATCCTTTACGATCACACAGTCGATCAGCCCGGCCTCAATATCAGAAAGCATCTGCTGGAAACCCGGACGGTGGAAATTGGTGCCTGTACGCCGTTGTCCACATAGGTGTTCGTAAACAACAAATTCCGGCCTTCCTGCCAGAAAGTTTTCCAGCACCAGCTTTTGGTTCTCAATGGAATGTCCGCGCTTTTTTTGTTATCCTCCACGGACAGCCGGATATAAAGGGCGGTGCGGATATAGAGGGATAGTATCGCACCGGCGTTGCCGTCTGATTCTTTCTGCTCTTTCTTGCCATTTATCCCACCATCCTTTCCTTGAACTGCACAACGGTCTCCGCCGCCTGCTTTGCGAGCTTTAATGCCTTCTGGTATTCATCCTGATAGTTGAATTCAATATGTAGGTCATTCTTTTTCCCAAAACTGTAATGCTACGTATAAGCTGTGCCACCACCCGGCGGTCCAAATCCTCCAGAGTGGAGAACTTCATAAAATGGGCCATCCAGCGGTTGCGCTCGCTCCGGTTTTTCCAGCACATCGGTCAGCTTTTCGTTCAGCTCGGCAATGGCCTGTTTCAGCAGGTCAATATCCGCATTGTACTTGCGCTTATAAGAAAGAAATTCCTCTTTCGTCAAAATGCCGCTGACAAGGTTCTCATAGAGCTTTGTCTTGAAGCCCTCAATCTTTGCCATGCGTTTTTTCATTGGCGGCGATCTGCCCAGCATATTCCTGGGCCAGCTCCCGGTTGATCCGTTCCTGGCTGATACCTGAGAGAAGGGCATCCAGGGAGGCCACATTGTCAATATGGCCTTTCAGACTGTCCCGGACACACTCAATCAAATCTTCCTCTTTGAGCATGACGGAACCATTGCAGCCGCCTTTCTTTTTTCCTGTCGGGCAGTAGTAATAGTGATACTCCCTGCCTTTGTAGTGGTTGGTTTTCCGGGTCATCCGGCAGCCGCAGCACCCACAGATCAGAATACCGGAAAACAGGTACACCTTATTTTCCTTTGGGGAAGTCCGGGTATCGATCCGCTTGATCCTCTGTACCAGGTCGAAGTCGTGCCGCTCCACAATCGCTTCATGGGTGTCCTCCACCCGAATCCATTCATCTTCCGGCTTGTTTTCCCGCTCCTTTAATTTGAAGTGGGGTGTGGTCTGCCGGCCCTGCACCAGCGTACCCGTGTAGGTTTCGTCCTGCAAAATACGGATAATGGTCGTTGCCGACCAGCGACAGTCCTTTTATCTGTATATCCTCCCTTTGCATGGGGCATCCCCTGGCTCCTTTATATGCCAGCGGGGAGAGAATACCCATGCCGGTTCAGCTCATTTGCAATATGTGCCGCACTGAACCCCTCCAGGCGTTTCCTGAAAATGTCCTGTACCACATTGGCGGCATACTCGTCAACCTCCAGGCGCTTGTGCTTGTCACCGGTCTTGATGTAGCCATAAACAGCGAAAGCCCCGACAAAATCGCCGCTGCGCCGCTTCACATCCAGGGCGCTCCGAGTCTTAATGGAAATATCCCGGCTGTACGCCTCATTCATTATGTTTTTTACGGAAACGGTCAGATCGTCGCCCGTGTCATTCAGGGGTGTCCACATTATCGTTGATCGCAATAAAGCGTACCCCATAGGCAGGAAATACCCGGCGCATATAGCGCCCTGTTTCAATGTACTCACGTCCCAGCCGGGACAGGTCCTTCTTGACAATGACACAGTTGGCTTTGCCTTCCTTGATAAGTTCCATCATTTCCTGAAATGCTGGCCGGTCAAAAAAAAGGACTCCGCTGTAACCGTCGTCAATCTTTTCGTCCACAACCTCAATCTCCGGGTGCTGGACGATAAGTTATCAATCAGTTTTCTTTGGTTCGCAACACTGTCGCTTTCCGTTGATTTGTCATCCGTATAAGAGAGACGGATATACTTGATCGCTCTGTAAACCTGCATACAAAAACACTCCTTTCGTCGCGGAAAAATCCCGCAATTCAAGGAGTGCAGTTCGTACATTCGTTATTCAATTCCTTTTCCCAAGAATATTATAACGCTCCCCGCGGGAAAAAGCAGCCCCAATTGGAAAAAAAATTTACCGTAAGACGCCCTGCAAACATTCTTCCAGTGTAGCGCCGCCCTGGGCGAAGCTGGCCCGGACAGTAAAACTTGCCACACTTGAAGCAGTAGGGGTCTTTGATCTGCCGGACAAATTCGGCGATCCGTTCTTCTCTGGATAAGTCTTTATTTACTGACACATGGCGAATATCCGCCAGCGGTTCAGCAGAAATATCCTTCTGTCCTGATAAAGTATATGGTTCCTGCATGGCACACGCTCCTTTCCGTTCTGCAATATAGTGACATCAAAACCACATGAATAAGCCGGACCCCTCTATAAAGAAACAGGTCCGGCCCATTGTATCTGATTTCGATTTTGCTTGCCGTATTTGCCACGCCCCCGGCAGCCCTGTCTACACAGAGCGGGGCTGCCATAGGCTGCGGCCAGCTTTACCGCATCATAGCCCCGCAGTTGCCGCCGCTTTGCCAGAGCAAGCGCACACCGCAGGAACTTCCCTTCAAGTCCGTGAGAGGTCGTGAAAAAGTACCATTGTGATCTGCGTCGTTGTCGCGCCCGGCCTGCCACAGCCAGGTCAATGGGTTGCGTGGATCGCTCGGACAGCCGGATGCATCACCTCCTTAGCTGTCTGTCATTGCGCCGCTCCATTTGCCGCTCGGAACACAGAATGACGTACCTATGGCAACGTATATTCAGTTGTCAAAGAAAAGTGCAACGAGGGCACGGCCATTATGACATTTTATAGTTGGGGTGGACCAGAGCATGTGCTGTATGGCTGCACCCATTGGACTTGTCCTGCCGAAAATATGTCCCTCTATTATTCATTTCATTTTCGGGGGCAAAGTTGCCGTCTGTCAGGAAAGTTCTTTCAAAAACTTTTCCAGACTTCGCAGGCCGGCATTGATAGAGCGAGTAATTCGGCTCTTATGGATGCCCTCCGCTTTTTGCAATATCTGATTTGCTCATGCCAAGAAAATAATGCGCATAAATCCGATTCCGCTGTTTCTCCGGCAAAGAGGCAAGTGCCTGATACAGCTTGGCATTTTCTTCTTTCCGTTCCAAAATATCCGCATGTGTCAGGACAATTACCAGAGCGTCACGCTCGACATTGGCATCATAGTCCAGCGAAAAATAAGCCTTATGCCGGTATGTACGCAGGAAATGAGCTGCCTCACTCAATTTGTATTCGTAGAGCAAATCGGCAACCTCGTCCGGCACTTCCACGATCATATCTGTTGTATAAAAAAGGGTAGTAATCCCTCAAATTGATCTCTTTTCATTAGGGTGTCCTCCAATTTCGATTTTTAAGTTGATAGCTGGCAAAATCGAAACCAGAGGGCGGGGAGCGGCAGCCGGGAGTACCATCTGCTACAGAGTAGTCCTCCAGGCTTGTCCGCCTTTGTATATAGCAAAAGAGCGCATACCTGTTTGGTTCCAGGTGCGCGCTCAATGGCATATCTTGATGAACATTGGGGGATAAGATAGAAATGTGTCGATAAACAAAAAGCGCCGCAGCTTTGTAAGCTACGGCACCAGAAGATATTAGGCTATATCGTTGTCGTTTCCTGTAGAAATATCGGACTAACCCAATGTGCATGTTTACCCCCATATCCGGGGGAGAACAAGCGGATTAGAATAATTATTTGTTGATTTCCCCCTGTTTATGGGGACATTATACAGAGACACTTCCTCATTCTATCGACATTTCATCATCATGTTGTCCTAAAGTTCCCCTAAATTTGTCTTTTGATTTTCGGCATTGAATTTATATCCAACGCCTCGAACACAGACAATATAGTTGCGGGTATCAGAGGAAACTTGAAGTTTATGACGGACACGGCTCATTAAATTATGGATTGTCTTTGCTGTAATATCGATATATTCCTCACCCCATATCTGACAGGCAAGGGTCTCAAAGGTCAATATCCGGTTTCTGTTTGATATAAGTAGGTACAGAGCATCAAATTCTTTTTTACCGTCAATTCGATCTCCATATCACCAACACAGACCTTGCGCAATTCCAGACAAAAGTACAGTTCGCCTTCTCGAATCTCCGTTAAAGGCTTGTCTATATATCCGGGAGCTTTGGAATTAGAAGTGGCACATGGATGCTTAACAGCAGAAACGGGCTGTTCCATTGACTATGACAAATATATTTTAATAATTCCTGCCGCTGTCTGTCATTAAGCAGGGTCAACAGCTTTTCCGCGATCTGTTGACCATTTTCAGACAAATCAATACTGCTAATTTCCCATGTCACCACCTCCTTCAAATTTGTTATTTTATAAGTTCGTCGGCTCTGCGTCTGTGCGTCTGGCTCTATGATGATTTTACGTTTTTTTTTCTATTATTACAGCTTTTCGTATCTTTTTTACATTTCTGTTCATCAGATGCCGCCCCAGATTTCGATATGCAAATGCTTTGATAAATGACATTTCTTGTTGATGTTCTTTCAGCAAGTCGTCTGGGCAGTCATATACACCAAAATCCTGATTGATACCCTCGCTTTGGATATAAGTGTTGTTCCTATTAAAATCAATAACAGGTTGATGAAAATTCTTTACAGCAACACCATAACCACAAAATGCACCACTGCAATCGCTGTGTATTTGTTGTAATTTGGAGAGATATTCCTTGTCTAAAATAAAGGCTTCTAATTCATACCAAGCATCGTCAAAGAATACCTCTACCCAACTGTGCAGCACATTTTTCGGAGCGGATTTATAAACCAATCCCGTCATCGCTCCCTTTTGCAGTTTTTTATCAATCGTAAAGCCATGTATTCTGCAAGGGATATTGCAGGCTCTAAGCAATGCCATAAATAAGGTTCCTTTGGTATTACATTGACCGTAACCATCCGCCAGAACCTTAGACGCAGGGATAGCGTCGTCTATGTTATATCCAAATAAGATTTCATCACGCACAAAGTTATAAACAGCTTTTATGCATCCAAAAGTATCTAATTTTTGCCACGCTCTTGCTTGTATCAGCTTTTGAATATTTGCATTTGAGTAATCAAGCATATTTGTTTCCTGTATGTATCTATCCATTACGCTATATCCTTTCTATCGGCTCTGCGTCTGGCTCTATGATGATATGTAATATTCTAAAACAGCGTCAATAAATATCCGTCGATCAGAGCAATCAACAAATACATGATCAATGCTCTGCTAAATGCTTCAATATGTTTTGTGGGATTTTGATACAACTTCTTTTCTTGAATTTTCGTAAAACGGATTCGCTTTGTGTTTCTCCACCATAAAAGGTCAATGATAAGCAAGTCAAAAAAATTCAATCCCTGTCCGATTACGGTTAGCGCAAGAAAATTGTGCCAATAGTTCTTTTTCTCGAATAAGCAATCCCAATGCAAACAGCAGACATAAGAACAGCAGAAAATTTGACACAAACGCTATTATTTTATTGCTCTCCTTAAATTGTCCTTGATACTCTGCAATATCCTTTATGCGGCTCCGTACTTCGTCTGGATAAGACGAATAGCTTTTTCAAATTCTTTTCGTCTGTACCTGTTCCAAAATAGCAGAGCAGGGAAAAGATGATACATAAAATTATTGTTTCGATTATTATAATCATGTTCTATATTCCTTCTGTTTTCTATGCTGCGGCTTCATCAGCTCTATTAGCGCTTCCCGACAAACGGGAATTTTATCACTACGAATGTTCAGCCAAATATTTCAAAAATTCTTCTGTTTTTTGACCAGTACAAAAATCCCCCAATTTTCAAAATCCCATTCTTCCATATAGTCGTTACATTCAAAATCTATATAATATACCACCCCATTCTGTACCACAAAATTCGTAGGAAAATAATCAATATTTGTGTTCGCAGGATAGAGCAGGCGACACATGTCCTGTACCTGTTCTATGTATTCATTTTTCATACAATCAGATTTTACAAGCTCATATATGGTGCTGCCCTCGATATATTTTTTTCAAAATCCTTTCATTCTCCACATCAACATCTATCATTTCGGGTATTCTAATACCGATTTTTTCAATCTGTTATAATCATTTATTTCAGCCTGAATTTTATTACCGAATTGATAATAACTGCATGGTTCGTGATGTATCTGCTTTAAGACATACCGCTGTTTTCCATCGCTTGCCAAATAGGAATTATCCACCTTTACCTTTACCCAAAAGTTCGATAATCTCATATTCTTTCTCATTTACGGATAATGTATCAGGCATACTTGTGTCAATCATCTCTACACCTCCAAACTCCAATTATAATGGTTTCATCATCTGTGCGTCTGGCTCTATGATGATATGTTGTTCTTCCCAATTAATGGGAATTTATTTCTTTGTTTTACTTATAAATGAACAACTGATTGCTACAAACAGTCCCAATAAAATCCACGGTAATGCCGCTTCCATAAAATCTACAACCATATTTTTTTCTCCTTTCAAACTTTGATTTGTTTCGATTATTACAATCATATTGTGTACTCCTGTTACGATCAAAAGCTGTTCTTCCCAACAAACGGGAAGTTATCATAGTGCTTCAAAACCGCATTTCATAGAATGTGCAACCTGTGCAAATAAATCTGACAGTTGGTTTGTCTTATCACATTCATTTGAGATAGTCAACAATCACTTCTTTGATTTTGGTAATCACTAATGCCGCAGGAGAAAATATTTCCGCTGCTCTGGTCATACTTGTGTCGTTATACTCTTTTCCAAGCGTGGACAAAACCACCGCCGCTTTGTCAAAACCACCGCCAAACTCCATAGTGTCAGCCTCATCAATTCCACGCAGTTTATTTGGTATTGTGGGGACGGTTCCGAAAAAACTGCACCATGTTATACAGTATTTTTTTGTCGTAGTCCTCTTTTGACAGTTCATTTTTCCAATTAGGCAAATCCTTGATAAATTTTTTCAAAGCCACGATAACCGATAAATCCAACAGGCGGATTTAGGTATAATTCTTTTTCTGTGCAAATGCTTCTTTTTTTGCTATCTCATATTTGCCCTTATTTGTCTGCATACGAACAGCCCATACAGTGTTTGGTTTGGATAATCCGGGATAGGAACAATCAAAAAGCCGCAGTTCCTCGTAAGGTATTGTCTGTATATCAGTCCTGCCACAATCAAGAAAATACAAAATCTGAGCTTCATCGTCATAACCTATTGCCAATTCATAATGAAATGGGATATGTTCTTTATGATATAGCTTTTCAAAATGCGGCAGATAAAACATATCAAGCGCACCTATCATACACGGATAGCCTGCATCAATCTCTGATTTGATTTTTGCAAGAGCCTTTTCAAAGGATTTTGTATTCACATACTTTATAATCAAACCAACAATAGGGGCGAGAAAACTCATTTTTCCGTGTTCTCCCATCACCCAGCGCAACCATGCGTTTGAGTTCCGCTTTTGGCGTTTTTCATATAGCAAAACGAACCAAAGCTGCTCAATACAAAAGGAAAAATTTAGGCGTAATTTTTCCCCTGTATCGCATATATATAAATCCTCGACTCCATTCCACATACACACATAGTCATCCATACGATGAGTAAGTTCTATGATTTTTTTTCACAATGTTTTACCTCCAGTTTTCTATTTATCACGATAAATTCTGATTTGTCGCTTTGCCAATTAATTTGACATTTTCGTTTCAGGTCTTTTAACGACTGTTACCTGTAAATCCTTTGCTTCAATCAAACTTTCCTGCTTGCACTTCGGGCAGTAGAGGGGAAAGTTTTTTCAGTTCCGTATCTTCCCGTATCTGCAACCTTGTTTTGTTCCCGCAGACAGGGCAGCGTATCCATTCTGTTTTCTCCATAGAAACCTCCCGCCTTATTTCGTCCTCGACTTTTGTTCCAGTTCCGCACCGTAACGAATAACTATAGCAAAGTAAAATCAAACAGATACCAATAGTAATACCGCCTGCATCATCAAATCTGTTCCATTCTGTCAAACCAATTTTTTCTCATAGATACCATCCATAATCCCCATAGATATGACAGATAAAACAATCTCCATAATTCCAAGCTGCTTTATCCTTTCTGCTCCTGCATTTGTAAAGGGCGTTCCTTCCTTCAGCTCCGCCGTAAAATAGCGATAGGCAAATGCTGTGATAATACCTCCAAACAGCAAAGAGATAGCCGCAGCGGTCAAAGTCCCTACGAGCTGTCCCTTGCTTATTTCAGCCGTGACTGACAGGAAATGAAGGAACTGATTTTCCATGTTTAACACATCTGTCGCCACAAGAGTTGCCCCGATTGATGTCAATACCACTCCCCACGACAGCAAATATCAAAATAATTTTTGAGTATCTGCAACACCCCTCATTCCTTTTTGGATTTTCTCTAAATTGCTCATTCTTTTTATTTTCCTTTCCTATTTATCCATACAGCGATTCCGCATAAAGCTACTGCTACTACAAGCAAACCAATACCGATATAAACCATAATCTGTTACCCTCCTTGTTACATGTATTTCTTCAGATAATTTGTTTTCATTTTAAGATACCCTTCCTTTGCTAAGCAATGTTTCGTTTATCTAAATTCACCACCCCATATCCATCAGCCATCTGTTTACCCTTTCCTCCCGCTGCTTTTCCATACTGTTTCCCGGCTTGCCGAGCTTCAGCTCCCCGCGAATACGGCCATCCAGCAGATACATGATCCGGTCACAGGTACTGGCTACCTTGCTGTCATGGGTCACGATCAGGATAGACATTCCCTCCCGGTTCAGCTTCAGCAGTTCCGCCACCACTTCCTCTGCCGCGCTTTTTATTCAGCGCGCCGGTTGGTTCATCGGCAAATAGGATTTCCGGCTCGTTCATGATGCTCCGGCAGATACACGCCCGTTGGAGCTGTCCGCCGGAAAACCTGCGTGATCTGACGGCTCCCCAATTCGGAAATGGAAAGCTGCCGCATCCGCCTTTTCGCTTCTGCCATAAGCTCGGACTTTGACTTTCCGCCTTTGCCTTTATTGGCCTGCATCACCGGCAGTAAAATGTTGTCCAGTATGTTCAGATTGGCGATCATGTTCATCTGCTGAAAAATAAAACCCATCTGATGCAGACGCAAATCAGCTTTTTGCGTCCTCGGAAAGCCCGGTGATCTCCGTGTGACCCAGCCAGACTTTTTCCGCCGGTCGGCTGATCCATGCCCGATACATTGTAGAGCAGCGTAGACTTCCCGGAGCCGGACGGCCCCATGACCGCCAGCATTTCACCCTGTTTCATCTCAAAGGAAACCTGATGCAATATCTTGTCTTTATTGGAATTTTCTACTCGAAGCAGTTTGTCCATTTGCGTTACTCCTTTCCCTTGCAGCACTCATAGGCTTTGATTTGCCCGATTTGCGAGATGCCGGCCCAAACCGCCAAAATCGCTACCCCTAAAATGACAATCGGTATGCCAGCCATCACTTGCCCCCAGTTTATGACAAACCGAAAACTGTCCGCCCCAAAGACTTCAAAACCATCCCGCACAGACTTTCCCCCACAGGTTGCCTAGGGTAAGCCCCACCACGATGCCTGATACGGCAGGCAGAAGCCCTTTACAAAATAGGTGCGTTTTATTGTTTCGCTTGTAAATCCCAGGGCTTTACGCAAAGAGATCGCGTAACGCTCCCGCTCCACAATGAGTTTCAGAAACAGCGTCAGCACCACGGCTGTAACCAGCACGGCGATCCCCACTGCTACCCGCGATGCCAGCCGAAGCTGCGCCAATGTCTGCGCATAAGTGTCCCCGAACATAGCCCTCAATGTCCGTCACATCTACACCCATCCCACGATACCTTGCCATCCACTGCTGCCTATCCGTCGATTCTTCCAGAGAGGCGTACAGGACGCTCCAAATCACGGGAGCAGTATCAGGCCGATTGTGGATTTTCGCCGTTTTGCCGCCATTCGTAATATCGGAATAAATACCGCAGACGGCGTAGCTTTGACTTTTTCCCATTTACATTTAAGTCCAGCGTATCACCGACAGACAGCTTCAATTCTTCCGCGTTCAAAGAGGACAGCGCGATCTCGTTTTCATTCATTGGTAGTGTTCCGGCTGAAAAGCTGACAGGAAAAATACTATGGTCGCCCGCTTCAACCGTCAGATTGACCGTCCCGCCATCCGGCAGAGCCGCCGGATAGGAACAGGTCTGGAGGACTGTGTATTTTCTCACCTGTGGGTCTTTCCCCAGCGCAGCAGCAATTTGAGCGGTCATACTGTCAATGTCTTTGATCTGTCGAATGTCAATACGGATTTCCGCACTGCCAATTCCCATATAGGTTACAAACTTTGGGGAGGAAACCGTGTTATAAAGGTTTTGCGGAACGAGCATCAAAAGGTACAGGCTGCTGTAACAAATCCAATCAAAAGAACCTTCCCATATCCTTTACCGGCTTTCTGCGCCTGGAACATTGCATCCAGCGCGGATATTTTGTCTGTCTTTTTTAAGGAATGGCGGATAGAGAGAAGAATGATACCCTCGGCCAATAGCGCCGCCAAGAGGGTGGCAAATATTTTTTAGGCCTCCTTGATCTGCCGTTCCGTATAGCTCCTGAAGCTGCCTGGCAAGCGGCTTTTTGAAGGATAGCCGCCATTCCCAGCCCAATGAACGCGCCACAGAGGGAGAACAAAAAAAAAAGATATTTCGCAAAAATAAAGCCGTCTGATTTCCTTCCGCCCGATTCCAAGAGCTTTCAGCATACCAACTTCTTTTTCTGTCCCGCTCCATCTGCAAGGACAGGATGAAATGGATACAAAGCATGGAAATCAGCAGCATAATGATACTCATAAGAAAGATCACAAAAAATCATTGTTCCATCGGATAGCGCGTTCATCATGCGAACCAGAGGCCGGGTGATGGTCGGACCATTGGCAGGGAAGACCGCTGGCGGTATAGGCTGTCTGAAAGACATTCATATCAACCCCATCCCGCAGCAGAAATTCAATCAGATATTCTTCCTCACCCTGGTCGCGCAGCAGCGCATAATCTGCCGCACTGACAAGAAAGCGTTTTGACGAAGCCATCATGGAGTTCATCTGCGCGTCCCGGATAAATCCCGCAACCGTAAGCGTCTGGCCTTCAATCGTCATGGTACTTCCTGCCGCCAAGCCATATCGGTCACGGTAGCAGATGGGGACATAGACCTCTCCCGGCAAAACCTCCGGACATGTGCCATCCATGCCCAGCAGAAAGTCGAACCGTTTTCCCTGCACACAAAGCCCATTATCCTGGGCGCTGTCGATCAGGCTTTGACCGTCCAGTGCGACATTGCTGTTATCCAGATTCAAGAAGTGGCATATTTGCCAATCCTGTACTTCTTCACGACTTTCAGAAAAAAACGAGTAAGCGCCGCATCATCTACGGCTCCGGTGTGCATCTGTATGAAGTCGGGGACAATGGCACTGTCCATCAAAGTGCTGATGGCTCCCAACAGATTACTGCAAAGAAGCACCGTCAACGCCAGCAGCGCAGCAGAAATCGCCATAAAGAAAAACCGTAGCAGCAGACATCAGCTTATTTTGTTTGACATCATTCCAAATTAGTTTCTTTAACATGGCAAATTCCTTTCCAATGCTTTGACGCTTTTCATGGAACCCAGCAGCAGAGCCGTCAGGCCGAGCAACCCGCCCGCCACCATGACGATGCTGGCAGCGCCCCGTCCCACGCTGATGTGAAACTGCGCCGCCGCCCCGTCCGCCGCTGTGCCTGCCAACGCATAGGCCACCACATACCCGATCTGCGATAGGAAACCGATCACACCCCAGGCCCGTCCTTGCAGTTCGTCCGGGATGTTGATCCTGACCAGATAATCCAGGCAGTTGTTGGCAAACGGCAAAGTGGCAAAGAACAGAAAACCAAACAGGCACATCAGGTAAATATTTTCCCGGATTCCAAACCCAATCATGCCGATCCCGGCCAGAAGCAAGGACACACTCAAGATTTTAACATATTCCCGCTTAATACCTTTCGCACCTAAAAAAACAGGCTGGATACCAGCATCCCACAGGCACAGACAGTTTCCCCAACGCCAAGTGTGGCGCTGTCCGCAAAATCCAGAATCATAGGCTGGGCTAGGGTTTGGAATGTTCCCATAAAACAGGTCATAACCGCGGAAACCGCAATCAAAACGGAAATGCCCCGATTACCCGCTATCGCACTCCAGCCCTGACGCAGACTTTCTCCAAAGGAAGGCTTATTCTCGACGGTTTTTTCTGGCGATCTCTTTCCGAATCACTGCCGCACCGATCACGGTAGGGAAAAAAGTGCAAATGTCAATCACCAGCAGCAGCTTAATGTCGCTGACCGCCAGCAGCCCGCCGGCCAGGATAGGGGGAGATCAAATACCTTGCGCTCCCGGCAATGCTCACCATGCCGCTGGCTTTGGAATATTCCTCACTGGTCAGGAGGTCCGTCACAGTTGCCCGATAGGACGGTTCCAGCAGGGCGGAGAATGTAGAGCTGATGAAAACACCGACACATATCTGCCAGAGAGCCGCTTCGCCATTCATCATGCACAGCAGTATGTAAAGGATGCCAAACGCCGAGCAACCGTCACCTACCATCATGAGTAAACGCCTGTCGTGACGGTCTGCCAATACGCCAGCCGGGACACTGAGCAGCAGAGTGGGCAGGAAAGCCAGCAGCGTAACCAGCGCCATACTCCCGGCGCTTCCCGTCTGCTGAAACACATATACGCCCAGCCCGAAGCTGGTCAGTCCTCCGCCAATGGCCGAAATGAACTCGCCTGCCCATAACAGCAAAAAATTTTGAAAAATTGCTTTTCTTATATTTCATCCTCTCAATCCTCCATAGATTATAGACCGTCTGCCTGTCAGTGTAAGGGCTGAAAATAAAGGAACCATCCTGTTCCTCTATTTTTCGTTATTCTTTTTTTGGCCGTTTTGAAATATAGGGAGAATAGCAGCCTGCATACTTCCCCGTTCCATCCCCAACAACCGTTCCAGATTATAAATAAAAGGCCGCAACCTTTTTGTTGACGCTCGGTCTCGCTATGCTGCACCAAGGCATCGAATACCGTGTTGGAATACAACAGCGTCATTTCTGCCACCTCTGCCGGATAGTCTGTATGGCAGATTCCCAATGCAATTCCTTCTTCAATCAGGCTGGTGATGAGAGGGTTGATCCCCCGAACCAGCAACCCGTCCTGCATTTTCTGGTGGAGCAACGCATTTTGCGGTTTATGAACCTGCTCCATAACTTCCTGACCGAGATTTCCATCTACATTTAAGGCCATCATCATCATAGTCAGCCGCCGCAATACAGGTATGCCTTTTTGATTGAAAATGTCCGTCGCCTTTTTATGAGCTGTCTCGACATCCTCTCAATCATGGCATCCAGAATATCTTCTTTTGACTTGAAATGATAGTATAGTGTTCTCTGGCAATGCCAATCTCATTCAATATGTCATTTGTACTGGTGTTATCAAAACGCTGTTTTTCCACTTCATCCAGAATTTCATTTTCGTTCTTCTGTTCTTTTTCAAATTCGCATTTATCCACCCATTCCCTTAAATAGCACCGACATTCTGTCGGTAAGTATTTTCATATTCAAGTAAAAAAACTAAAGCAAGAATATTCCTGATAACTACTGGCAAGCAATGCAATCTTACGTAAGATTGCGTATTTAGCAGAAATCCCGTTCCCGGAATTCCTGCTAAATGCTTGTTGGTGACATATCCCCAAACCCCTGAGATCATTGCCGGTGGCAATGGCTGCGCGTTCCGTTGGAACGCTGAAAACGAAAAGCTGACAAACCTTATTGACGGGATTTTTCTGTGCTGCGCTGCGGTTGTGGTGGGGAAGAAATCTCTAATAGGTATTCCACATTGGCCCGAACATTATGAAGTTCTTTCATATCATTTTTGGCCTGCTTATAGGCAGAATAGGCTTTCCGTTTTTGTTCCAGAAGATCGGTGTATTCCTCCCGGAGAGATTTAACAGAGGGGAGCTTTTGGATTCCCAGCTCGTCAAAATGATTCTTTGCCGCCTGGTGCAGCAGAATTTCAGCTTCATGTACTATTCGGTATTTTTTGCTGTACCCGGCTTTGCGATATTCTACATAGACAGCCCGCGTTTTCGCATAGTTTACGATCTGCTTTTGTAGCTCGGCATTGGCGTTCATTCTTGACTCTAAATCTTTAATTTGAACGGATAAGGTATTGAAATTAGTGGTAGCGGCGTTGGCTTTTTCCAGAAGATCCTCATAACCCATATCGCCATGTTCTTTTAAGTAGAGCACTGCCTGGGAAAGCTGTTTTAAGTTGAACACTTTTGCCCAACGCTCATAACCGGGACCTTTGCCGGAACGGATTGCAGCCTCTATATCTACCAGCAATCCAACTTTGGAAACCGGTTTTTTTGAAAAAGTATGGTGGGATTTTACTGTCCGTGTACCGGCAATTCGTTCTTTGATGGCCTGTTCTGTATAATCGCCTTTGAGCGTATCGCATCGGGTATAATTTTCTTGTCCCGGAACTCGGAACCGAAGATGTTTTCTTTCACGGTTAACTTCAATCCCGGCAGCCTCCAGCTTCTTTAGAAGTTCCTCAAAATCTTTTGGCTTTTCCTCTAATGCAGCATCAATAGCAATGCGTATCTGCTCCTGAAAGGAAGGCTGCTTTTTATTTCCCAGCCATGTGCCATAATGCTCCCGGCTGGGTTTCGGATTTTCTACAATCGAAAGTCCATGCTCCAAACACAGCTTGTCATTCATTCGCCGGATTGCCCAGGTAGAACCCCAGAAGTTGCGAAATTTTTTCTGACAGTCCAGTGTAGTAGAGTTGATAATGATGTGATTATGGACATGGTGCTTATCCACATGGGTGCAGACAACAAAGGCATGGTTTCCTTTTGTGAGCTTCAGTGCCAGCTCCCGCCCGATCTGGTTCGCTTCTTCCGGCGTGACCTCGCCGGGCTTGAAGGCTTGCCGGAGGTGGTAGGCGATCACATCATCTGCGCCCCGGTCCCGTCCGGTCAGATTCAAATACTGCCGCTTGGAAAGAAGGAACTCCGCATCCGCAATCCGGGTATCACACGCATAGCCATAAATGAATTTTCCAAAATCCGTTTTCTGCGGATTCTCCACATAGTCAATGATGTCCGCAATGGCCGTAGACACATCCCGTCCTTTTCCCACATGCAGAGGCATTAGTCTTGTGGTCGCTATCAGGATCACCCCCTTGCCAAAATGAAAGAGCTGCCCGGAAGGACAGCCCTTGGTATGTATTCGTTATAGTGCCGGTGTATCTTTTTTACTTTGGCATCCGCCCGCCGCATTTCCATAGTGCCATCGGGTGATGTTCAACACGCGAGAGAATATCAGCATCGTCAAACAAAAGGCCCGGCTGATAGTTTCCCTCTGCAAAAGCCTGCCAGAAGGACAGCTCCGTATCTTCCGGTTTTAGAATCGCGGCTAAATAATCCTTTACCTGTTTCTGCGCACAGGCCAGGTCAAAGCGTTCTCCACGGCGCAGCACCGGTGTAAGGTCCGTCCTGATTTTCCGTGCGGATATGCTGCCGATACCATTGAGGTCAAAGTATTCCGGCACGGTTTCCGAAGCAATCGCCGCGTAGAACATGATACACTTTCTGAAAAGCGGTTCCTGCGTCTCGTCAAACAATCCATACTTTTGCATATTGAACATATCATATAAATCCCGCGGGGCCGCCCGGTTTAAGAGGGCGACCGTCTTTGCGGAGAAGATTTCCAGAGGATCAACGTTTAATACTGTAAGCTCCTGATCGTTCCATGGCAAATAAACCGGTCTGCGGGAAACAGGCAGCACATGGCAGCGGAGCATATAGTTGATCTCAATTTTCAGGTTGTCTTTCATTCCTCCGGCATTCACATACTCGTACACGAAGGAATCCAGCGCGTGGTATTGCTTTGATTTCAAACTCAGCGTATAGCCGGAAGCCGCCATGTATTTTTGTATGTGTTCATTGATCTGCTCCCGCTCCGCTAGCATAGCTTCCCTTGATACATCCTTTGAGAAATCCAGGTCTATATCAACCGACAGGCGGGGCAGATCAAAAATCGTCAGATTGATCGCCGTGCCGCCTTTCAGGGCAAGGCTGTCCGCAAGCAACCCATCGCTTTCCATAAAAAGAGAAAGAACATCCGCGAGGCGGCAGACTTTCTCAAAGGTGTCACGGACAAAGCCGAGTTCTTTGGCCTGCCTGCCAAGCGTAATACGGTCAAAGCGCATCATAATCAGTTACCCCCTTATTTATGATTGTTTTCAAATCTTTTGGAGCAAACAGTTTCCATCTGTTATGAAGAACAAAATCGCCCTGCTTTTCAAAGAGATAGGTTTTACTGGCAGAAGACCGTTTTTCACATTCCGCAAAAAACGGTTCCGGTAAAGACAGTTCCTCTTTCCATGCTTCAAGAATAAATCCGGCCTTTTGATATAGCTGCGCCCGGCCATACAGTTCCAGCGCGTCAAGCAGTTTGCTGTAATCAAGCGAAGGAATCAGGAGAAGGCAGCGCAACAATTCTTCCAGGCCTCCGATTTTTTCAAAATCCGCTATACTGTCTATCACGGTCCGCTCTAAAGAAGTCACGCGGATGCCGGTGTCTGTTTTTATGATGTCCGTATTTCCCCGGCAGGCCATCGGACAGTAATTTACGCCGTCATAAGAGAACGGGCGGACGCGCTTTTGGGTGGTGAAGTACACATCATAAAAAACCTGGTTCGCATATCCGTAGTATTCAAAGGCGCTGTGGTGGGACACACAGGCATCGTCTGTCACGCGGGAAGCTATCTGGTAGCGGTTCGGGATCGCCTGTCCGGTTTCCATGCTGATGACCGCATATAGATTGCGGCGCACACGCTCGATATATCCTTTTTTGCAGATAACTCTTTATCTGCCATACAGCGGAACTTTCTGATCCGGCGAGCTGCACCATATCATCATGTGTAAAACAGCGCAAAGCGGCAAGCTCTTTGTATCGTTCCATTGCACAGCCTCCTTTTTTTGTTTTCATTATAACGCAAAGCAAGAGAAAATACAATGGTTTTGAACGGATTTAGAAATAATCGTTTTTGAACTGCACGAAGCAATAGGGAAAGTATCTGTTTTGTGCGAATTTGAAAATGTATTAACGTTCCGGCTCTTTCCGTTTTGTTGGTGCATGTACGGCTGCCGTCCGCTCTGTACTCTGTTTTATGCCTTCGCGGATCGAGACTTTCTTCCCATGTTCCTTTGTATAATCGAGCCGGGCCTGCGTAAGAAAGAGATCGACAAGTCCGGGGTGGCTACGATCCACCACAAAGTAAACATTCCGATCTTGGCCGAAGCCGTCCGGGTTCTCGTAGACCGGAATGGTTTTCGCCCAGGCTTTGTTATCGCGGGAAATACGCCCATCCCAATCCTTTTTGCCGGACCGTGCCCGCAAGCACATAAAACATCCGGTCATAACCGAATTGTTCCAAAACCTGATGTACTGCCTCCGTTCCGAGGCGGTTATCCCGGTAGTGATCGGCAATGGCCTGTTCGATTGCCTCCTTACAGGCGATATTTGCCTTATAGGAAGCACGGTATTGTTCCAGTTCTCCATGCTCACGCACATAGGAAGCCGGATAGATATATAGCTGTGTTGTGTCTTCTTTCATGTGATCCCTCCAAATAGAAAAAGCTGCCTTGTGAGACAGCCCCGAATAGTGAAAAAAAGAGGGCGGGACACCGAAAATGCCCCGCCCATAAGTTTATCCAAATACAAAATCTTTTGAGTGCGTGGTTTGCGCCGCCGATCATCCCGACCAGCCAGGCCGCCGCCATTGGCAGACCGTAGGGGCTTATCAGAAACGCGATCACCAGCCATGCAAGCCCGGCCCACACTCCGGCAGTAAAGAACAGCACCAGCGACGCCAGAAATACAATGCCTGATAAAATCCCCAGCACCGCGCCGGATGCGATCACCAGGAACTTGCACACCAGATAAAGAAGCCCCGTAACCAGGACAAAGGGAAACGCCAACAGTTTGAATATCAGACGCATAGGTCAAGCCTCCTTCCACGGGAAAGTATCATGTCCCTCTGCCAAAATTCTACCGTGCCGGTTCCCGGAAAGCAACGGCTATTTTCTCCGTTTACGAAATGTTTGCAAATTCCCCCGGAGCAGCTTATCCATACCATTCCACAGGTCATCCAGCCGGGTACGCAGATCTTCCACATCCGCAGCATAAACGCTGCCGGTCTCATTGGCACGCCGGGTGTACTGGTTCAGGTTGTTGGAGCAGATACGAAGGAGGCGTATCATTTCCTGAATGTCGCTCATATCCAGGTGAATGATATAACCGTCCACCGCCATCTTGCGAAGATAAGCGGAAAGGTTGGTGATCCCCATCTCCGCCATGCGCTCTTTTATCAAAGCAGCCTCCGCCTCGGTCAGAACAAACTCCACACGGACAGACCGCTTATCCCGTCCGCCCTTCATCGGTCCAGCCCGCCTTTATGGGGTGCGCCTCTACCGGGAGCAGCGACGGCGGCCTGGGCCTCTTTGAGCCTGCCGCGCATGGACGCCTTTTTTAATTTTTCCATGTATTCCTGAACATTGCCCGGCTTTGCATGGTAATCCCGTTTCAGCCGTTCCCGGCGCAGGATCACCGCCAGCTCCCGCTCGCTTTCCGGCGCGTACTGTATGGATTTTGGGGTGCCGTGCTCCGGCATAAGTTCATTGATCTGCCGTCTCCGTGACTGGTACGGCAAAGTAAACTGTACGCCGTCCTCGAATGTCACCGTTACCCGGTCAATGGGACAGGACAACGATTTCACCCGCTCCACATGGGAAGGGTAATCCAGAGGGTAGATGGTGCCGGTCACTTTTCCATCCTGCAAACCATCCAATGTAAGGGGCATAAGCTAAAATCGGGTCATTCGCCTGCTCATGGTAGAACATCCACACTTTATTTTCGTTGCTATCCTGTAAATACACCTCCCGCTCGCTCAAACAATAGGTGCCGCAGGGCCGGGACATCCAGAGAAGGCGCCGCTCCTCCGGTTCTCCTGATAAGGCCACCTTTTGGATCAGTTCTTTATCCATGTCAAAATCTTCTTTATAATGCTGTGTATGCAGTTCTACGACTTGGCCCAGAAAGTCCAGTATGTCTACGCCTTCAAATTTGGTCCCCATACTCAAAGCCCCCTTTCCGGGACAGGCGGTGTGATCTGCCTTGCCTCATGCTCCGGGCGCTCGGATTTCAGGCGGTCCAGGACAGAGGGCTTTTCTTCCGGCAAGGTTTCCGGTGCAAGCTCCCGGATTTCCTCATGGGTCTGGCCGTCTGTCAGGTCCGGTTTTACCGGGGGCTCGTTGTTCAGCCTGCCGTCCAGCATATTATAATTGCCGGTCTGTCCTTCCTCGTAAAGCTCCGCGTTCCGTAGATAGCTTTCGGGCGGCTGGAAGGGCTGCCCGGCGAACAGGATTTCCCGCTGTGCTTCAAACTGCCGGAGAACGCCGTTTTTCAGCCGGGCAAACTCCGCATACTGATCCGATGTAAGCCCGCGCTCCAGCATTTCCGCCTGAGAATGGGCCCAGCCCTCACCGTAGAGGAAATAATACATATCCGCCCGGTCTGTGACAAAACATAGGGGAACCGTCGCCGTTATCGTAATAGGAGGTAAGCCCGTCCTGATAGTGATAGCGTTCCTCACGGCCCAGATAGACCCGGTTGTCTGCCGCAAGCATGGCGACCATGCCGGCATAATTGCTGTGTACCGCGGAACGGATTTCCACCAAAGGGTCCGGCTCTTTAGAAAGCTGCCTGCCGGGAATCTCATTCAGTTTTTCCACCGCCGCGTTTCGGGGCGTCTGTTCCTCATGGGCGCGGGCAGCTCTGTCCGGCTGTGTTCCGTCCCTTCGGACAGCACCCGGTTCCGGTTCCTTTTCCTTTACAAAATAGTGGACGTTGGCAGTCGTGCGGCTGTTACACTCCTTCGCGTAAGCCTCGGCTGTCTCCTGGGAGGCAAATTCAAGGGGCCTGCCGGCCTCCTTGCACCAGCTTTCCGCCCGCCCAAAAATTGAAGCGGCGCTGCGCACCGCCCATACACCGTAAGTCTTTTCTTTTTCCATCGGCACCTCCTGTTATCGTTCCTGCTGCTTTTCCGGTTTTAGCCGGGCAGACGGTTCCGCTGTTTTCGTTTCTTTAAGCCGCTGCCGGAGGGAGGGCTGCGTTCCGGCTCCGTATCTGTGATATTGACGTACTCGCCGATGATACAAAGCGCCTCGCCATAGCTGCCGGAAGCAAATACCCGGTCCTTCATTTCCTTTGCCTGGTCTGTAAGCCCATGCTCCCGCAAAGTGCGCGCAGCGATCCCCACCAGATTAAAAATATTGCCATCCTGCCCGATCAGCGCACAGTCCGGCTTTTCCGGCTCCGGCGCCGGTTCCCCGATAAACCCGCCCAGGCGGTTGGGAACAAAATCAGAGAGCCATGTGCCGCCGAAAGTCTCATGGGTCTGCAAACGCCACATGGCAAGTTTCCCAATCTCCAGGTCCACACCCTCAAAGGGATAGAGCAGACAGGGAGAATCATTATACTCAAAAGCAAAAATATCCTGGAACTTCGCGCCGTTTTTCAGAATACCGGCCTCGGTGAACATGTCATCTTGATCCCGTCAAGCCATTCCTGCAGCTCGCTGCCGCAGCCCTGCAAAATCAGGCCGCCTTTTCCCTCCATACGGCGAAGGTCCTCTGTTTCAATATGGTTGATACTCAAAAAATCGCCTCCTATCGTTGTTGTTGGTTTTCTTTCCTGTGCCGGACAGCTTTGCCCTCCGGCGTTTTCCTTAGCTGCTGCCGGAGGGAGGGCTTTTGTTCCTCTTTCTGTAAATCCGTAAGGATCGCAGATAAGGGCTGTTCCCACCGGCTCCCGAAGCCCCGTACCACCGTTCCGGCCAGAGCACCGTTTTCCTGAACATTTCCAGCGTGTCAAAAGCCCGGTCAAAAGAGAAATGTTTCCGGAATCTACACATGGGGCAAAGTGGATCACCCCTTTGGGATAGTTCCTGCCGGTCCCGATCCAGCCCCGCACAAAATCGTCAAAATCTTTTGTGATTCCCTGCATCTGCCAGCTCCACGGCATGGCTGGCATTTACAAGACTTGTTTCCCTGATACTGGCGGCCCAGGACCAGCACGCCGGTCTTTGGATTGAACAGGAAGCGCCGGTTGCCGATCTGCTGCATGTCAATGGCCTGCGTCCTGGTATCGATCCGCATGATCTCCGGCACAATCGGTATTTTTTCTATAAGCATCCCTCCAAACTGTCATAAAAATAGAGCGCTAAAATGCGCCCTTTGTCCGCAACTTAGCCCCATTTCAGAGGCCGGGAGTATTCTAATATAGGCGCCCCGTAAACAGGGCCTTAAAACCCTTGAAAACACTGGCCTGATTGGGCTAAGTTGCGGACACATCACCCTCTGTTTTGCCGCCTGCGCCGTTTCCGTTCCCGCTCGGATTTCCGTCTGGCAAAGCTACGGCAAAAATCCGAACAATACGCCTGGCTTGTGACCGGAAGGTAAGCCTTTCCGCAGACCGGGCATATCTTCTGCCTGAGAGAAGTATCTTCACTGGTCAGGGCAGATTCCAGCTTTGGCTCCGTAGGCAAGCACCGCCGCCCGGAAATAACGGCAGAACGCGCCGGTCCACCATTTATTCAGCATGTAGCAGGGACAGTCCAGGGGGGAGGCAGAGCTTATCCTGGCAGTCATAGTTGGCGCACAAACTCGTCACCAGCCTTCGGATTGCCGCCCGCTCGGATCGTGTCAGTTCTCTTTCCGGTGGGGCGCTCATTTGCGCCCACCTTTCCTCGCCGGAAATTCCAGCTTGAAATTCACATACTTGCCGCCCGTATCATCCAGCACCACAACCGCGTCATAGGTCCGGCCCGTTTTTTCACTGTAAAGCCCGGACATAGAAAACGCGGCCCTCTTTCAGAAGGGCCGCCGCAACGGTTTTTGTCAGGGTTTTCTTCTTACCTGTAAAGAATTTGTTATCTTTCCAGAGGGCAAAGGAGCAGTCTCTGCTTTTCACAGAAAAATCCCTTTTTGCCCTCATACACAGTGCCGCCGCAGCGGGGACAGGTGCCGACAGCCTCGCGCCGGGTTCCTTTTTGCGTAAAGGGAACAGGCCGGCAAACCGTTCCTCCGGTGCGGTATGTTCTTTGACAAGCCCCCTGTTCATATCGGCGATCCCTTCCATGAAAGCCTCCGCACCGACAGTTCGCTGCGCTCCACCTGTTTTAGTCTGGATTCCCATTCCGCGGTAAGCAGCGGGGATTTAATATTATCCGGCAGGACCGTAATCAGGTTGGTTCCCTTTTCCGTGGAATGAGCTGTTTTTTCTTTCTCTGCACAAAGCCGGTTGTTACCAGCTTTTCCAGTGTGGCGGCACGGGTAGCCGGGGTGCCTAAGCCTTTGCGCTCTGCATCCTCCGGCGCGTCTGCCGCGCCTGCCGTTTCCATAGCTGCCAACAGGGAATCCTCCGTATAGTGCTTTGGCGGGGAGGTCTTGCCTTCCCGGACGCCTGCTGCCACCGGTTCAAAGGTCTGGCCCTGGGTAAGCTCCGGCAAGGCCGCATCTGCGGGTCCTCCTTTTCCAGTTCCGCCTGTTTCAGCCCCATGCGGTAGAGCCGTTCATTTCCTTCCAACCTGCCTGCAAGACGGTCTTTCCTTTCGCTGTGAAGGAATGGCCTGCACAATCCAGTACCACCGTGACCGCCTCAAAGCGGTGCGTCTGGCCGGTGGCGCAAAGGAGCCTCATGGCGATCAGCGCCAAAACATCCCGTTCCCCGGAAGGCAGGACAGACAGGTCCGTCCGGGCGATCTCCACGGTGGGAATAATGGCGTGGTGGTCGGTGACTTTACTGCCGTCCGTCACCCGGTCAATATCCGGTTCGCCCAGGCAGCCTTTCCCGAAAGGCATGTTGTCCCGCAGCCACAGGATCAGGGAGGTAGCGGTTGCCTGCATATCCTCGGTCAAATACTGGCTGTCGGTACGGGGATAGGTCGCCAGCTTTTTCTCATAGAGGGATTGCAGGTAGTCAAGGGTCTGCTGGGCGGTGTAGCCGTAGATACGGTTACATTCCCGCTGCAAGGTCGTCAGATCATAGAGGCGGGGAGGCTGTACGGTCTTTACCTGCTTTTCCACTGAAAGGACAGAAGCCGTCTGCCCGTCACATTCCCTGCGGATTTCTCTGCTGCCTGTTTTTCCGCCAGCTTATCACCGGAAGCAGTAAGACCGCCGCAAGTGATCTCTGGGACATAGAAGGGCCTGCTGGTAAATGCCTGAATCTCCTGCCTCACGCTGCACCAAAAGCGCCAGCGTTCGGGGACATGACGCGCCCGACATTCAGGGTGACGCCGTACAAGACAGAAAACAGCCTGGTCGCATTGATCCCAACCAGCCAGTCCGCACCGGCCCGGCAAACCGCGGCCTCATAGAGACGGTCATAATCCTTACCGGGGCGCAGGTGTTCAAAACCGTCCCGGATCGCCGCGTCCTCCATACTGGAAATCCAGAGGCGTTCCATCGGCTTACTGCACCCGGCATACTGATAGACCAGACGGAAAATCAATTCACCCTCGCGCCCGGCGTCAGTGGCGCACACCCACGGAATCCAACCCGTTTGTCTTTCATCAGCCGGCACAGAAGGTCAAGCTGTTTCTTCTTGTCCTTCGGCACCTCGTACTTCCATTCTTCCGGCAGGATCGGCAGATCGCCATAGCGCCATCTGGCATACTGTTCCCCGTAGGCTTCAGGCTGTGCCAGCTCCAGAAGGTGGCCGACGCACCAGCTCACCAGGTAGCCGCCGCCTTCCAGATAGCCGTCCTTTTTCTCATCTGCGCCCAATACCGCCGCCAAAGCCATAGCGACAGAGGGCTTTTCTGCAATCACTAAGTTTTCACTTGTCATCCTCCATTTCTTTGAAATAGAAAAGGCAGCCGCAAGTTTTCCGGCTGCCCTTATAAACTCGGTTCCTGTTTTGCCGCTGTTTTTTCCTTTGGTGCTTTTTCTGCCTGTTCAGGTTTTACCTGCGCCTTATTTTCTGCCAGCCGTTCCAGGAGCCCCTTTTCCTGTTTCCGGCCAAGAGGTATTTTGCCGCCCGGTCATAATACTGTACCTTATCGGAAAGAAGGTCAGCCGGAGCCACCTGGGTCGCATTAACTTTCCTTAACCATGCTTTCCAGTTCCTTTGCCTGCATATCGCCATTATCCGGTACGATCAGCACCTCATGTATAGACGGGGGGAGAACATAGAAATTTTTCCAAGCAGCTCACCGATTTTATCCAGAACCCCGTCCCGCGCAGAATCCCGGAACCGTTTACTTTGCTGGCATTTGTCAGAACATACATTGGCATAGTAGCTGCATCCACTGGTTCTGTGCACTCAAACAGATTTTTCAGGTTTTGACGAGAACATGATTTCGTCCATCATATCTTCCATACTGCAAAAAACAGACCGGGCTTCTTTCCATTTCTGCCGCAACTGCGATCCTGATGAAGCTTTGCTCTTTAGTTGACCCCTCAATTCTGCGGCAAATCCTGTGTCCGGTAACAACAGCAGAGGCAACACCCTCTTTGCTCGGTCATGACCTGAATCTGGTAGGACCGCAGCCAACTCTCCGCACAGAATCGGTAACACAGCAAGTCTTTCATCGGGGTAAACGGTTTATCTTTCAAAATACTCCCGGTTTTTTGTTTGCGGATCGCATAGACGGATAAGGTACAAGCATATTACAGACTTGTCTGAAATCCATTAAGTCCGAACTTAGCAAAGGGAACCCAGAAATCTTGTTTCCGTCGCTGATATCTTTATCGATTTAGGTATGATTTCAATCCATTCAATAATATTGAGAATAAAAAGTCTTCCCGCTATGCAGGGTTCCAAATACATCTGTCGGGACAGTAATTTCTCCGTCCGCAGGATCATTTGACGAAGGAAGCCTCCGGAAACCTTTGAAGGAATTCATTCCAGAGGTGATAGACTCCTTGATCCTCAATCCGCAATATATCCTTGGTATTATGAAAGTTTTCAATAGCAGAAAGCAGGCGGTCACGGTAATTCATCCGCTTTTTTCCTCCTTTATTATATTTTATAACCTTCATCCGCCATTTTTCCTATACCGATGCATTCAAAACTGAGCAGCAAACGCCTTTTTTCTATTCGCCGGTAACCGGATAAGGTGTTCCCAGATCTGTTACAAAATCCGCAATGTTATGCCCAATAATCTCCACATAAAAATTCCTGTTCCCCAAACAGCCTTTTCCTATTCGCCGGTACTGCCAAGAAAACGCCCACTTCAAAGTGAGCGCATCAACAGGTATCTATTTTGTTCCTTAAAAAGAGATCCGGCAGGACGATTTCTTACATTGCTGATTTCCCATGCAGTTCTTTTTTCATCCGATGGGTGAAGCGGATCGTTCACAGGTTCCGCCTTTTTTCCCGTCCGTCATATACCGCGATCACCCGGTCCGGTATTTCCACCATATAGCGGTTTCTGTGGGAGTAGACGCTTGGGAGATATTTTTCCTGTATGACAACAACATCCGCACAAGCCTCCAGCAGTTCACGGGTTCTTGTTTTCTTATTCAGGCTGTCCAGACGTTTGCGGTAAGGGATCACTGCGATCAGCTCCAGCGCCGGATTAGTCTGCTTTCTTTCCAACACCAGCTCTGCAAAATACTGATCCACGCCATCTGCAAAGCCACTCATAAAACAGGTAAATCCATCTGTAACGGCAGCATCGATCTCATGTTCCAAAGCGGCTTTTATTTTGTTGATCTCATTCTGCGGCAAATCCCTGTGTCCGGTAACACAGCAAGTCTTTCCTTTCATCGGTCATCCCTCCATCTGATAGGTAAATTTCTTCACTTTTCACATAGTAATAGATTTTATTTAGCAAGTCAACGATAATACCCTTTTTCTCTTTGCGGATAATAAAGGGGTGTAAGGTACAATCTATTACAGAATGGGAGGTGAAGGCGATGTATGAAGATTTTGTCCCGGAACGATTAGCGAAGCTGCGGACACAGAAAGGAGTTTCCGCACGCGATATGTCTTTATCGTTAGGTCAGGCAAACAACTACATCAATAATATTGATTGAGAAAAAAGTCACTTCCCGCTATGCAGTCAGTTTTTTTCTACATCTGCGAATATCTGGGTGTGACTCCGCAGGAATTCTTTTTGACGAAGGAAATACTTACCCGGAAACCTTGAAGGAATTCATTGCAGAGGCAAGACAGCTTGATCCTCAATCCATGCAATATATCCTTGGTATTATGAAAGAACTCAATAGCAGAAAGTAGGCGGTCACGGTAATGGCGCTTTTTTTTCGTGACTTTCTTTATTATATTTTATAATGTTCTCGAAATGTCCGCTCCCTATACCGATAAGTATTCAAAAACTGTTCCCCAAACAGCCTTTTTTCTATTCGCCGGTACTGCCAAAGCTGCCGGTTCCTCGCTCTGTTCCCAGATCTGTTACAAAATCCGCAATGACAGTCGGCGTGATCACAAGCTGCCCGATACGGGCTCCCTTAAAAAAGAGACTGCGCCTGATTGCTTACATTGCTGATGATCGCATGGATCTCTCCTCGGTAGCCGGAATCCACAGGCGGCAGTTCACAGACCAGACCTTTTACCGCCATACTGGTACGGGGAAAGATATATCCCGCATACCCATCCGGTATTTCCAGTCCAAAGCCAAGAGGAATTTTGGCGATTTCTCCGGGCTGTAAGGTGCAGTCATAGGGCAGATAAATAAACATCTGCTCCGGCATCATTGCCATGAGGACGGTAAGGACGCTGGTGCTCCGGCACGCCAAAATCGATTAGTTTTATTTTCATCGGCAGCCTCCTTCCCAAAGAGCGGGATAGTCTTTTTCTAAAATATCCTCTGGCGTCATATCTGCCTGCAGTTTTCGCCCGCAGGTCATTTTCCCTTCCAGACATCGATCCAACTGACAGAAAGGCCCGGTCAGTGACGGGGCAAACAAGGCAGGGCTTAGGTCATAAAGTTCTTTCCAGACCTTTAACAGCACGATCCTTGTTTCATCTGTATTTCTTCGGCATACCCGCTGGCCGATGATATGTTTCCACTGATAAGGGGTGGTGCTGATGAGCAGTACATTCCGTAATCCCTGGGGCGTGGCATAGCCGGCCGCATCGTGCCCGCTTCCGGCAGTGCACAGGGCTTCATAACATTTCATGCTTTCATTACAACTTTTTTAAGTACAGCTCCTGTACCACAGCCGGGAGCCGTCATAATAGAATACGGGACAGCGAAATCCGCCTGTCCCGTATAGTTGCTGTACTGCAGCGATGCACTCATAAATTTTACTTCGTTCTGGTGGCGGGTGATCTGCGCCAGAAAACGCCTGCTGGCGCCGACAATGGCTACCGTGATCACCGCAAATTTCTGGATGGTAGGATGGGGGAAGCGCCCCCATAGCTGCTACTGTCTGAACGCTGAATGATTTTTCGTAGAGCTCCATCAGGTCGTCCATTGAGGCAATCTTATGTCCCTGCTGGGTAAGTCTTGCCGCAAAGACCATGTTTTTTTCTGCTTCCGCTACCGCCTGGCAGTTCAAAAAATTTTTACTTCAATCTGTTTAATTGGTATGTCCCTCCTTTACAATCGCTTTCAGTAAGAACAGATAGTTAAGACTGTCTGTGATCTTTTCGTCCCATGTGTCCATCGGATAAACTGTTTCCTCGGCAAAGCACATATCGTATAGAGAAACAATATGCTTTGCCAGCATACCGGCAAGGGCACGCTGGGGCGTTGTGTGCTGTAAAGTTGCCGCTGCCTTAAATGCACCCAGCCGGTCCGGATCATCCCCGGTGTATTCTTTGGTTTTCCGTTTCAAGGTATCAGCACAGAGCCGCACCTGTTCGTCAAAAACGGCATTGACTTCATTTTGCGTAATATAGCATCCCTCCTTTGAAAACAAGAAACCGGCTATTCTAAAGCATCTTAGAATAGCCGGCAAATAAATGGATATGTAATTGTTTATAGTGTATTGATCTCTTTTTCCAGTTCCTGGACCGCTGCTATGACTGTCTCAAATGTCGGAATATCCCCATACAACATATCCTGCATAGAGTTATAGTCCGTTTCCAATGCTGCGAACCGATATTCCGGCGGGAGTAATTTTAATGTGCCCGGCACAGCCTCCGGGTACTTCGCCCATGCTCTGGGATAGAATTTCATTTTGAAATCTACAACTTTCTTCAGGAGATCCAGCCTGGAAAAAGCAGCTTCTTTGACCGGTGTTGCAGCCATGCGGTAGAGATCATAATAATGTCTGGAATACCGCTGCGGCATTTCCAAATGTTCCGGTCTGTTCGCTTCATGGTGCAGGATTGTGGCTTTTTCCCAGAAGGTCCGTTCCGGGGCAACGGTAAGGATTGCGGTTTCTTTTTGCTCAAAAATCTTCGGATAATATTTTGCTTATTCCAGTCAGGCAGTTGAAATAAATAATGCATCAGGCACACGCTGGGTTCATCCTCCCTGGGAACCAGACGGTAGGTACATTCCCCATAGACCGTGCGTTTGTCCTCGATCTCCATGCCATAGGCTTTATAAAAGCGGTATTCCAGATTGGAGATAATACAGCGCAGGGTTTGCAGAGCCTCCCTTTGAGCTGATACGATCAGGTCACGGTCAATGCTGCGCTTCAAAAACAGCAGCGATTTGTAAAGCTGTACCTCTGTGCGGTAAGGGCGGCAGTCTTTCGTTTCCAGCCATCCGCAAAAAGCGACCGGTCCGCTCTGGATCACACTGCGGTCCGGGTGATAATACTCATAGCAGTCCAGGTTTGCCGTATTCAGAAGATAGAGCATTTCCCGGACTTCATTTTCCGGCATGTCGTAAAACCGCAAAAGCGAGCGGTAAAGATGGACATAGCCGGGAATGGAAATCATGGTATTTACCATAAAATAAAATCCTCCTTGTAAACAGCAGGTGCGGGAGCTTTTGCCCCCGCACCGTCTAAAATCTATATTTCGTTATCTACTTTCACGAGTTTTCCCATGACAAGAAAGCGTCCTGTGCCGCCCGGCGTACAGGTAGAAAGGGTCAGTACCTTATCGCTGCAGGTCACAGTCACATCACTTTCCACCGCAGAACGTTCCTTCATAGCTGTAAGCCAGGTAGTATAAGCACCGTCATCCTTCCAGGAAAGCTGCCAGGGAGAAGTTTTACTGCCGGATTCTTCCGGTTTTGCTGCAAATGCCGTAAAGATCTCCATGACATAACCCCCCTTCGGAGTAACGAGATACATCTGCCTGTGAGTATCAAAGTAACTTTGTTCAATCGTACCGGTTCAGCAAGGCAAACATGGAACCATCCCGCATATTATGACCGTAAATGATCGTATTGCGGTCTGAAAAATCTGCCCGGTTTTCATAGTCGGCAAACAGGCAGCCAACCTTGTTATAGGTCCCGTCATAAAGATGGTTCAGGTAATACTCGTTGTTGTCGGTATGCGTCACCGGATAATTGAGCACCGTATCAGGAAGAGAAAGCCATCCGATGATGTCCGGTCCATTTTCACGGAGCGTTTCAAAGTCTACCGAAGGCAGGACAATATCGGCATCGTCCCGTTTTGGTTCTGTCGGATCGGGTGCCGACTCCGGGGAAGCTGTCTGCTCCGGTACTTCCACATATCCGGCAAGATCTCGATAGGCATCTTTACTCTCAGCATACTGGTTCAAGTCACGGAACACCAAAAAACCGCTGCCAAGAGCCACCAGAACGCAGAGTGAAAGGACAGAAACCCCGACAGCCGTTCTTTTCGGGGAAGTCCTGCTGTATTTTCCCTTTTTGAAATAATACACAGCAAATACGCTGCCACCGATCAGTACGGCTGCCAGCAGTCCGCCATACAGGAAAATATACGGATCATCCCCGGTCTGCGGTACCGGCTTTTGAGGGGTGGAAGGAGGATTGGAGGGAACAGAAGGCTTTTCCGGGTTCTTTGGGTTATCCGGCTTTTCCGGTTTTTCATTAAAGAACTGGACTGTAGATGTCTGATCTGCCTTGATCTCCACCGTAGCGGCATCAGGAATGATGTAATCCTTGCTTGCCCGGTTTGCAACTTCTGTTACGGTATAAATACCGACACGAAGGCCCTTAACTTCAATCACGCCGGATTTTGGAGTGGTGAATGTCTCGCAGTAGGAGCCGTCCGCACTCTTAACCTCGATGGCAAAACCATCTTTGCGCCCGTCGCTGGAATCCTTTGTGATCTTTAAGTTGCCGCGGTAAGCCTCATTGGTAAACCCGTGCCCGGCTTCTCCATTTTCCACAACTGCGACCTGTCCATCTTCTGTGATGGAAAAATAGTAAGCGTTTGAGTCAGGCTGATAGCCCTCCGGCGCTTTGCTTTCTTTGATAAAGTAGCCGCCAGCCAGAAGGTTTTCCGCCGTATGATAGCCTGCATCGGTTTCTTTCAGCGTACCGATCTTTTGATCGTCAGGATCATATTCCTGGTTGGCGTTGGAATCCGCATACAGGTCGAACACTGCACCGGGCAGGAAGCGCAGGAAAGAATTCTTGTCTTTCTTATCCTCCTTTTCCACAGGGGACGGTTCCTCCACAGCTTCGGTTTTAGTTACCTGCACACTGCCGCGGATCAGGGTGTTTTCCACACGGATCTCGATATGCTGTCCGTCTGCACCGATATATACATGGTGCTGCTGCGGGCTTACCGTATAAAGGTCAGGGGGCAGAGATCTCCTTGACGATCCAGTGTCCGTAAGGAATGTTCTCAAAGGAAAAACTGCCGTCTTTTCCGGTAATAGCAGTAAAGCAGCGCATTTTCTTCAGTAAATTCTTCGGTATCAGGTCTAAACAGACCCATGAGCGCACCGGCCAGCGTGACATCCTCGCCGCCTTCCGGTTTTTCCCCTACTTTTACACCGTCTACACGCCCACGGAGAAGTTCATTGGAAACAGCCTCGCCTTCATTGACAAGGATCTGTACCAGGGCGGTTTCCTGTCCGGCATATTCAAAGACGACCGGATATTTCTGATCCGAAAGGATATAGGCGCCGTTGGTTGTGCGTTCCTTGACATAATAGCTGCCAAAAGGCAGGTCGGAAGCGAAGGAAGCGCTGTAACCGCCGGATTCCTCAGACGAAACAGAGACCACTTCCAGAAGTCCACCTGCCGGGATTACGCTGCCATCTGCCGCCGTCAGGTCTGCGGAAGCATAAAGTCCAAAGGAAATATCCTTATATTCCTCGTTCATGCCAAGACCGAACAGGTCATCGGTCTCCATTGCCTTGAAAAGTGTGACATCCACTTTCTGGCGTTCGTCATAAAGACCGGCCGCTGTCTGTGTAACCTCTATGGTCTCACCCGCATAGGTCAGTTCCACATATTCCGGTTGAGGATTCAACACACAGCCGGAAGGCGCCTGACGTTCCTCCAGACGGTAACGGCCAAGATAGAGACCCGCTTTTCGCTGTGCCGTCCTCGCCGGTCGTAAGGGTTTCCACAACCGTATCTTTTTCTGCCCGCAAGGTACCGTCACCGGTATAAATATCTTCATCTGCGATCACATCATAGACCGCTCCAGGAAGTCCGGCAACCTCATATACCGGTTGGTACAGTCCGTCGTTTTCCTGGACAGAAGCAAATACTTCTCCGGTCTTTGTGATGGTAAGCTGGCCTTTCTGCGGCATATTGTACTGCGTGACCGTCACAACCGCCTCGCTGCCGTCAATGGTAAACGGTACCGGCTGGTCGGAAAGCACATAGCCGTAAGGAGCAGCTACCTCATAAAGTTCATAATCCCCGGCGGCCCCAAAGGCTCCGGCAACATCAGCCAGCCCTCGTCAGAAACATAGAAGGTATTCAGTGTTTCCGGGTTCGGATAGTAGACGGTCTGGGTGATAAATTCCCCGGTGGAAAGATCCTTGATCTGAAAACCGGTTCCGGTCACAGGGATAATCTTTCCGGTCTCTGCGTCACATTTTTCAACTTTCAGACGGGCTGTGATGGTGCGGTTGTTCAGGATATAGCTGTAAGTCTTTCCGTCAGAGGAAATGAATACCGTAAAGTCCGGGACAAAGGCTTTGCCTTCCTCGCCTGCGATTTGATGGACCGTATAATGCCCATACGGAAGCGGTTTACTGGAAGCAAAACCATCCGCATCCGTGGTAAGAAGGTCGCGTTCACTTTCCTTTGCCGCGTCATAGCTTCCGGCTGCCTTTAAGTAAATTTCAAAGACTGCGCCTGCTTCCGGGCGTTCGATGATACCGGCATTGGGATCGTCGGTATTTTCGCCCTCAGGCACATCCGGGTCCAGGTCATCGGTGTGCTTGACAAGCTGGATATTTCCGTAAATAACCGTTTCCGTCACCTGATTTTCTGTGGTATTGAGTTCCACTTCATACAGGGAAGGGGATGCACCCACTTCATAAACGGTTTCATTCAGAAGATACCCGGTGCTCGGTTCGATCTCCCGGATCGTCCAGTTATCCCCGCACACATAATAGCGAGTCATAAAGCTGCCATCCGGCCCGGTAGTATAAGTGTCGATCAGTTCGCCATCACGGAAGATCCCATAGGTCGCCCCTGCAAGCGTGGCGTCCCCCTGGGCATTTCCGGTATCAGCGTCGCTCTTTACCACATGGACGCGGAACTTCTTCAGGATATTGCTGAAATGTACCGAAGAAGTTTGCCCGCTTTCAATGGTCACGTACTGTGCGGAAGGGGTCACATAGCGGTCCACCGGCAGCTCTTTTTACCAGATAGGTTCCCGGCAGGAGGCTTCTTTTTCAATCTGGCCGTTTTCTCCGGTCGTGGACTTCCTCATTGACTTCATTTCCCAAAATGTCCGTACCGGAAATATGGAAGGTGATACCGGAAACAATGCCGTCCTCACTGGTCTTGACAAGTTTTGCAGTACCGTAAGTTTCCGTTTTGATCTTTACAAAGAAGGAAACCGGATCGCTGGCGCCGGTCATCATGGTCTGGTAGCCTGGTCTGCCCCAGATCAGCATGTCATTTGCCACCGGGATATTCTTTCGGAATTCAAACAGCACCGGGTCCATCATCATCTGCCTGCTGGTAAAGGTGTATTCATTTCCGTTTCTTGTCACAGAAACGCCGCTGCCTTTCAAAGCCTCCAGGTCGATCTTCAAGTTGTTGGTATCTGTGACCGTCAGGGTATAGACCTTTTTTTCTACATCCCATTTCAGTTCCAGTTCCGGTGCTTCGCTTTTCTTAGAAGAAGTAAAGGAAGGGACTGTGGAATGGGAAGCGACCTGTGCCAGAATCCAGTCATAGGCTTTTTCAGCCGGTCGTCCGGCGATCACGCTGAAATACTGGTCACCATCTGCGTGGCCGTTTCCGTGGCGGTTGTACGGATCGCTTCTAAGCTGCTGCTGGTATTCCCAAAGGATGATCTGGGTTGCCATCTTATAGTCATCCTCGTTGATCCCGGAAACAGGGAGCGTCGCACCGGGTTTCCAGCCATAGATCGCAGTCAGGGTGATCCCCCTCCTTGCCTCGGCAGGAAGCAGGTTCAGGTATTGGCTGTTGGTCCCGCTTTCTGAAACATAGGTGTTTTCCGAAGTATGGTAAGGAATCCCGCTCTCCACACAGTAAACCTGATGGCTGATCCCGTCAGAATCCGTCAGCATATAGTGCCGGTAAGCATTGCCCCCGGAACTGGTGTGTACGTCGATGGTTCCGTCTGCATGGTAGGCAAGATAGGTGTAAGGTGCCGGGGCGCGGTAGTGGTTTCCATCAGAGCCCACATACTGGTCGCCCAGCCAGGAGCTTGCCGTTTGTCCCGACAGACATGGCAAAAGCCTGAGCCGGAAGAAGCCCCAAAATGCTTGCCATACAAAGCAAAAACGCCAACAGCTTGCGAAAGCCGCGGCGCCTGGTTATGATATGTTCCATGAAAAAATCCTCACTTTCATAAAATCTAAAAGGACAGCCTTATTTGCTGTCCTTGTCGTCAAAATCATCCTCGGAAAGATATTCCGGTTCCCCGTATGCCTCATCCGGGTCAAAGCCTTCTCCATAACCGTCATCCTCAAATTCCGCATCGTCCTCGGCCTGCTGTTTCGGACGCACGATTTTTACATAGTAACCGATCCCGCCGACCGCAAGTAAGGCAGCAAGGATAAACAGGATCGTGCCGACACTGCCGGTCTCTTTCTTCGGCTTTTCCGGTTCAGCCGGTTTTTCGGTTTCCGTCGGCTTTTCTTTTCCTTTGCAGCCACTCAAGTCATTTTTGCAGACCGGACAGCCGGTATTGACTTTTCCTGCCTCACATTTTTCGGTGCAGTTGCAGCTTTCTTCCTGGGGAATCATGCTCATGCTGCCATTGTTCTTTTCTGCAAGCGCCATCAGGTCGGACTCTGTGACGCCGTTTAAGAAGTAGACATTGTTATCTTCCCGTTTCCCGTCGATCACCAGATAAAAGACATTGCCCGCGTCCGTAGTGATGGTGTAAAACTGTTTTTCCCCATCCGTACCGCTGATGTTGTCCTGTACCGTTCCGGTGCCTTCCGGGGTAAATGCACCTTCCGGGATCGCAGAAGTATTTTCCTGCTGTCCGGTACTGTTATCTGAACCGGAAGAATTTCCGCCGCCGGAAGGGGTTGCAGCGTTTGAGCCGGAAGGTTTTTTTTCTTCCTTAGGCGGTTTTGTCTGTGTACCGGACGGACTCTGGGGTGCTGCCGCAGCAGGTTTCTTTTCAGGAGCCGGTTCTTTGTAATACGGATTATCCAGCTTTACCACATCAGAACGGTTGCCGGCATAATCTTTTGCGTATATGCTTACCTGTTTTTCTGTTCCTGCATAATCTTTTAGTGCAGCCGACGCTTTCCCATCGGTGAGGGAGTTGATACGGTTTTCATCAACAAAGACCGCCTCCACGCCGGATAGATCGTCACTGCTTTCTATTTTCAGGGCATCGCCCTCCAGGGAAGCAGTCAGCGTTGGCGGTGTGGTGTCTTTGGAACCGCCGGCATGAGCCGTTACAGGTAATGCGCTGACACTTACAAGAAGCGTAAGCGCCAGCAGCAGGGAAAGTTTTTTAAGCCTCATGCACATCCTCCTTCTCCTGCGGTAAAACAGTTTCCGAAGGGGCTGCCTGCTGTGATTTCAAAAAATCCGCAAGCTGCTGGGGCGTCAGTTTGAAACTGCGCGCCACCGCCACATAATCGGTATTTTCCAGTTCTGTTTTCTGTTCCTCCAGCTTATGGAGCTTTGCCTGCATTTCCGCAATCTTTGTTTTGGTCTTTTCAATGTCTTTTGCCAGTTTTTCAATTTTAGGTTCAATTTGTTACCTCCATTCTGTTAAGGCAGACGCCCAAAGGTGTAAAAATGCTGCTGCCAGTAACTTGTATTGATATTTGCGTAAGAGATCGGGTCTCCACAGTGGATCATCATTCCATTTCCCACATAGATCCCTACATGGCTTGCGCCGCTGGTGTTGTAGGTCCCCTGGAAGAAAATCAGGTCGCCCGGTTTTGCATCCGCACTTGATACAGGCGTACATACACTAAAAAAAGACCATCCGCGGTCAGCCTTCCGAAATTCCAGCCAACGCCGCAGTTGTTGATCACCCAGGACACATAGCCGGAACAGTCAAAGGAAGTGGAAGGGCTTGCGCCTCCCCATACATACGGATAGCCAAGATATTTTTCCGCCTCGGCCATCATTGCGGCAAACTGTTCATCCGCAAGGGCTTCCGGTGGAATGTCATAATCGAAGTAGTTTCCTGTGCCGCCTGAACCAACTTCCGGCAGGTGCCGTTCGCTGGTATCGCCGGTATCGGCAAAATACAGGGGATTCAAATACTGGCCGTCAACCAGGACTTCTAAGTGCAGGTGGGCCCCGGTAGAATTTCCGGTATTCCCGACCTTTGCAATCACATCCCCGGCTTTGACCTCCTGCCCGGCAGAAACAAGGATCTGGGAACAGTGCCCGTATTTGGTCGTCAGGGTATGTCCTTCGTATGCCTCGCCTTCAATAGCGACACACAAGCCATAACCGCCGACATTTCCCGCAAGGGTGACCGTTCCGTCATGCCCGGCAAGGATCTCTGTGCCCTCCGGCATCCCGATGTCCACACCGGTGTGATAGTTCTTTTCCCCACTGATGGGATGTACCCGGTAGCCGTAATAACTGGTCACATAAGGGAGCCAGTTGGTGCCAAAGACATTTTTGACATACTGGCGGTTTCCTTTTGTCTGCAGCAGGATCTCGCAGATCTCTTTCTGGTCTGCGTTCATCCGGGAAACGACCAGGTTTTCTAGAGGTGTGACTGTGAGCTTGACATTTAAGATGCGCCATTCATAAGGCACTTCCTCCTGGGTTTCTTCCCCGGTTTCCGGATCAACGGAAGTTTCGGTGCGGTAACGGATCTCGGTTTCTTCTGAAAAGGACAGGGTATATTGTTCCTGGAAAAGCTGCCGCAGCACGCTTTCCACTTCATCGTAAGTAAATCCCTGATAAGCAGAAGTCAGATACCCCATCAGCACATACGGGTCATGCTCGATTGCGCCCAGGTTATACTGGTATTCGTCATAGCCGGGGCGGTCTGATTCCACCCGGTCTATTTCCATTTGCAGATCCGTTTCCCATTCGGTATAGGTAAGCTCCGCCTGGTTGATGTCCTGATCATCTGCAAGATAGGTAGAAGCAGCCAGACTTCCCAAACCGCCGGTCCCGATATTGGAGAACGTGGAAAACAGGGATGTGATCAGGAAAATTACCAAAAAAAGGAGAAGCAGGAGGACAAGGCAGATTACAGGGTGCCGTTTGACCGCATGGACAATACCGACGCTGACCCTCTCTGTTGCGACTGCGGCATTTTTTGCCTGTTTCCCGGCTTCACGGGCAGCCTTGGCATACTGCCTTTTCAGTTTTTGTTTCTGCCATATCCGAGCAATCGCATGTTTCTTCAGCTCCGGGTGGTCGCTAAGAGCCTGCCGGTAAGCAAGTCTTGCGTTGGCCTTTGCTGATTTTTGCTGTAATTTCGCTGCCTTTCGGTAGGGGGCAGTTTTATGCCGGTGATATGCCGTGCGAAGCCCTGCCTCGCCCACAAGTTCAGAGCGGTGGGATGCCTTGATCCCCACATTTTCATCCTCTGCCTCATAAATCTTTTTATGGGCGTAACCAATGGCAGTATTGGCGCCCGCCTTGACCGGACGCAGTGGTACAGGCCCTTTTACATGGGCCTTTTGTGATTTGACCTCCTTTTCAAATTTTAAGTGTTTTTTGGCTTTTCCGGTCTCCGGGTCGGAAACCGTCTCCATGCGCAGTTTCTTCCGGGCCGGCAGACGATTTTGTGCCTGCTCTGCTTTTTGTGCAGTACGTTCGGCCTTCCGCCTTGCATGGGTGAGCTTTTTATCCTCTGTCTGCGGCGGCAGTTCATCCGCAGTAAATTCCAGCTTGGATGTTTTTGGCGGTTCGCTATCCACACCCTTTTCCTTCTGCGCTGCCTGTTCCTCCGCCTGTGCCGCTTCCTGAAAACGCTGTTGATATTTGTTCCCATGCTGATGTGTCCGGTAACGGTGTTCCTGACTGGATCTGTCTGTGCTGTCCGGTGTGGCTGAGCCTTCGGAAGAAGGAGCATATTTTCCGGTATCATGGTCTGTCGCATTCTCTGTTACAAGAAAACGTCTGGAAGCCTCCTGCCGGAAATTGCTTCGCACGTTGTCCTGTATCGGGGGCGCTGTCCTGGCAGCATCCGGTGTCTCAAAGTGTTCCGAAAAACCATCCAAAGCGGTTGCATACGCTTCGCCCTGTTCCAACAAGGACTCCGGTGTTTCCGGTGACAGATGGGAAAATTCCGTCTGTACAGGGATGTCCTGCCTGTGTGTCTTGCCGTTGACAGAAGAAGGGGTGTCCCGTGCCCTGCGCAGGTCAAAATCCTGTTCGGTCTGCCTGGCTGCCGGCTGATCCTCCCCGTGGGAATCACGCACCGGCATCCGGGTATCTTTACGCTTCCTTTGAAATTCCCTGTCGTGTGCCATTGTTCTCACCTCCGATCCATTTTAATTTTTGCCTCATGCTTTGGTCCCCGCCACTTCATCCGGTCTTGTGGTAAGCACGCTGTACAAGAGTGTGTCCTTCGGGAAGTGGTCCACAAAGGGGATGATCACATTTCCAAAGAACAAAAGCCCCTCGCCGGGACCGGAATGGGTCACATACGAAAGTTGGTGCGGGGAGATCCCCAACTGCTTTGCCAAAATCTGACGGTCTCCCTGGGCCTGGTTGAGCATATAGATAAAGTCCGAGTTCTCAAAAATATTTTCGATCTCACGGGAAGCCAGAAGGTCCTTGACATTCTGCGTTAAACCTGATGGGATTCCGCCCCATTTACGGAAGCGTTTCCAGATCTCCACGCTGAAACTTCCTGTCTGCCCTTTCAAAAGAAGATGGAATTCGTCGATATAGAACCAGGTTGTTTTATGTTTGGAGCGATTGGCCGTAACACGGTTCCACACCGCATCCTGCATGATCAAAAGCCCGATTTCCTTTAAGGCTTTTCCCAGTGACTTAAGCTGGAAACACAGTACCCGGTGTTGATCCATCTGGATATTGGAACGGTGGTTGAACACGTTAAGGGAACCATTGACATAGATTTCCAGTGCCGTTGCGATATTCTGTGCTTCCGGTTCAGACTGTTTCAAAAGCAGCTCGTAAAGATCGCCTAAGATCGGCATATTTTCCGGGCATGGGTTCTGCAGGTATTCCCGGTACACCAGTCTGGTACAACGGTCGATGATCGTCCTTTCAATAGGGGAAAGCCCTTCTCCTTGCCGCCGATGATAAGGTCGCACAGCGACAGGATAAAATCACTTTTCAAAGTAATTGGGTTTTCATCATCGGAATAGTCCAGATTGATGTCCATCGGGTTGATGTAGTTCGTGGAAGTAGGAGAAATATCAATGACCGGCCCCTGGGAACCGAACTGCTGTACCAGCGGCCCATACTCATTTTCCGGGTCAGCGATAATGATGTCGTCCTCCGTCAGAAGAAACACATTGACGATCTCACGCTTGGCAGAGAAAGATTTACCGCTTCCTGGGGTACCGAGAAACAGCCCATTGGGATTTTTCAGCGTTTTTCTGTTCGCCATGATCAGGTTATTGGAAAGGGCGTTCAGACCGTAATACAACGCCTCGCCCTCCTGGAACAATTCACAGGTGGTAAACGGTACAAAGATCGCTGTGCTGCTGGTCGTAAGCCCGCGCTCAATTTCAATCTGGTTCGTGCCAAGAGCAAGCGAGGACATAAGCCCCTGTTCCTGTTTGGTAATCCAGCCGTTTTAAGGCACAGTTGTATTTCTGTGCCACACCCGAAGCAAAAAAAATATCATTAAACAGCTTCTGACGTTTGGCAGCGATATTTTCCACCAGTACCGTCACAAGGAACATGCGCTCATTGCGGCTCTGTAAATCCTGCAAAAGATTTTTGGCTTCCTCTCCATAGGTGGCAAGGTCGGTGGGAATGATGTCCATGTCATACCCGGATCGGACCGCTTTCTTTTTTGTTCCTCAATGGTCATTTTCTGCAAATCGGACATCTTGCGTTTGATGTTCTTGATCGCCTGGGCCTGGTCGATAGACTGGATATGAAGGTTGACCGTTACGGCGTCGTTTAAGTCAAGAAGATCCGCTAGAAGCCGGTCCGTCAGCTCCGGGGCCAAAATCTGCAAGAAGGACACCGCGCCGGAATGGTCGCCCACCCGGAAGGTCTTTCCATCCTTTGAAAAAAAGACAGCCCGGATGGGGAAATGAAGTCTTTGGTAGAAAGACCAGTCTTAGGCAGATCCGACCACTGGAAATGAAACTTTTCCTGACCGTCCGGGTGAAGCTGGCTGTGAAGAAGTTCCAGACGTTCCAGTCCGTTTAAGGATCTCGCCTGAACTCCCAGGGTCTTGAAATTTGCCAGCACATCCGTTTCAATGCGTTCCAGACGCATTTTCGCAGTACGCAGGTCATCTGCCTCAATTCCAAAGGTAATGTATTTGCGTTTGGTGAGACCGTTATTTCCTTTCTGCAACTGGTTCTTTAACATATCCCCGTATTCCCTGCGGATTCCGTCATACTCGTCGCCGCGGGGAGGGATGTCAATGCTTCTGGTAAAATCCTGCATATTGGCCCGCTGGTTGATAAAGGTAAGCTGCACATGGATCGAGGCATCGAAGTAATTTAAGAAATCGCAGTAACCCTCGAAGATCTGTGCTTTATCATCTGCCTGTGCAAGCTGATAGTTAATATCAAAAAACTGCACCGTTTTGGTGTAAAGGGTATCAGTCAGCCGGCAGATCCCATCCCGGTACATTTCACGGTAGGGGATGCTCTGCTGGACCGTCTGCGGGGCATCTGCTTTCAGCCCGGCAAAAAAGCCGCCTTTTTTAGACGGCTTGGAACGGGCAGACTTAGTTTTGCCCTGCTTTGCATCGGCTCTGGTCTTTTTGGCCTGCCTGATATTTTTTTGCAGACGCTTTTCCTGAGCTTCCTGCTGCTTGTTTTTTGGCAATCTTTGTAACCTCCTTCTTTGACATAGATTTATACAGGTTATCCGTCCTGTATGGACGGTCCTTCGGCCAGAGCTTATAACGGAGCCGGTTCTTCAAGATCTTTTCTGCCGGCTGCCCGTCACGCTCATACATGGCGAAGAAGAAAAAGGGCATCATCAGCCCGATCATCAAAAGTACAGCCGCCGAATTGCCGATCGCCCCGCGGGTAAAGAAATACACCGGAAGGCCGACAAGTCCGGCAAGGCTGAAACAAATAAGCTGGCGCTTCGTCAGATTGAAGGCCAGCTTAGTCTTAACTTTGGTTAAATCCTTTGGTACAGGTACATAAGGCATCTATACACCTCCCATCGTAATATAATTTCCGGCCCATTACCGTGCACCGAAATCGCGTACCGGTTTCTCCGCAGCCGGACATTCCCGCACTTCCTGAGCCGCATTTTGCAGCCGTGCCAGGACAGAAACAGCCGGCTCTCTCTGACACAGGTATTCCTGGCTGTCTCGGATTCCGGCAATATTTTCCCGAATATCCATATCCACGTCGAACACATCTGAAACCGGCATAAGCCAACGGTCTGCAAAGTATTTCAAAGGATTCTCAAGCGCCAGCACATCATCCAGCATTTCATCCCTGAACTCAAACTTTGTTGTCAGATAGGAATACGCCTCCTGCATGGCTGTAATTTCAGCAGCTTTTTCAATTAAGGATTCCTTATCTCTTGACATAAGGCTTTCCCTGTAAGCAAAGTAATTCTGTCCCAGCCGTTTCATCAGGAGCGTATATTTGTCCTGTGCGGAAGGTTCGCTTGTGAAATGTTCAAATTTTTGCTCTGCATCAATTTCTTTGAGAAGATCGCAGATCGGGAAACTGTGTTCATGGTTATTTTCTTCCCAGCACCATCGGGCTACATCCAACGGGTCCTGAAAAGAAAGAAGTGCCTCTACTTCCGCCGGAGTAAATACATGCTCAACCTTCAGATAATAGTGGAGTTCCGAAAATCCCTGCAACTCGTAAATGCTGCCGATGTTCTGTGCATCCAGCATATCCGCATGAACCTTCAAACACTCGTCCAGCCGTTCCATAAGCAGCCGCTTTGCATCTTGTTCTATCAAAATCACCCCTTTCGCTCCGGCATAGTCAGCGTACAGTTCACTTCATTGCCCCATACATCCCAGCCGGGAGTCTTTTGTCTTGCAAACAGTTCCACTCTGGGCTGATCGCCCATGAGTTTTACGATCTTATCCCGCACCTCGTCCGGTTTCTTGCTGTGCTGCTCAATATGGGAGATCACAAACTGATGGATTCCCGCACACTGGCGTTTCGGACGGCCTCTGGTTGCCAGCAGGCAGACCTCCGCGTTTGAGCGGGTCCAAAAGCCCATGCCATAAAACCAGCTATCCGCTTTCCGGTTCTGTTTGAGCCATAGAAAAGCTAGCGTTTTATATTTGAACCCCCAGGCGTCGATCACCCGGAAGGCTTCATTAAGCTGCGGGAAGGTGGCCCACAGAAAAGAGGGGCGCTGTCTTTTTGCGGCAAGTTCCGATACCGGCAGGGCACAGATTTCTTCAATGCTCATTGTGGGGTAATGGTTTTCCGCAACGCCGCTTCCATGTTGCCTGTCATAATGCCAGGGCGGATCGGCATAGATGATGCCGTACTGTTTCGTTTCCGGCATTAGCGAGCCTGCTCATTCTTAGATGGGGCAGGTTTAGTCGGCTGTTCTTTGACCTTACCGGCATTTTCCTTCAATGTACCCGGGGGGAAGGTTTTTCCGCAGCTCCCTTTGTCGCTTCAAGCGTGGCCTGCAAATTTTCAATCGCCTGGCCGTACCCATCAATGAGAGCATCGTTGAGCTGCTTGCGGAACTCTGCCGTAACCGGCCAGCAGACATCTTTCCAGTTGCCGCCCTTATGCTGGGTTGCGGGCATATTGACATACAGCCCCTTTTCACTGGAACAGATACGGAAACCGTCAATCTTAAAGCATCCGCCAATCGTAACATTGGCAAACGCCAGCAGGTTTCCCATTGGAGCAATCGGACGCACGCGGACATCCAGCTTCATGCCGTTTGCCATTTCCGGCGTCTGTGTTTCCGGCGCCATTTTTTTTCTGTATTGGTTTTACTCATATATAAAATCCTCCTTTTTAGAATTGGTTTTGTTCATGCTATCTTGCATTAAATATGGATTTGGATAACGAACCTGTCTTAAACAGGGCAAAAGCCAGCAGTACCGTATAACCCGCCGTTCCCCCCAGATCGCGCCGTGCACGTCGCCGGACGATGGGATAGACTGGACCAGCACTGCATAAATGGCAACACAGATCAGGATCAAAAAAAAACCCTGAAAACCCAGGGCAAAAAGGGAACGCAGATACCCGGTTCCCATTTGTCCCCATTCCCGGTTTGCCATTGTGGAAAACGGGATCGGTGCAAGGCTCACGGTTAAATAAATCTCGATCATACGGCCATATACAATGACAAAGATCACGATGGACAGTACCCACATACACAGATTGATGATGTTGGTTTCCAGCCACAATCCAATCAGTTCCCACATTCCCATTGCTTCAAGCTGGGTTTCCAGGTCAGACAATGCCGCCTGCACATCCAGGTTCCCGTTTATGACACCGGCACTTTGCGACACCACATTTTGGGCCACATCAAAGACCGCCATCACAATCGTAAAACAGTTGGTGAGCAGGTAAGTGGCAACAAAAGTCTTGAAAATCCACTTGAAGATGTTGAATGTATCGAATTCGTGCATGTTGTTCTTTTCGAGAATCATCTGGATCAGTTCATACACCAGAACAAAGGTAAGGATCATGCCCGCAATGGGAATGACGACGGTTTCCGAAAGATTCTGGATCATGGAAAACACGCCGCCATTCCAGCCCTGCGGGGTCTGTCCTACCTGATTTGCCACATCCGCAACCTGGTTGTTGACGGAGTTGAAAATACTGGTGTACTGTCCGGTGATCGCTTCGATCAGGCCCTCTTTGATCCAGTCTGTTATCCAGTCAAACAGACTGCCCATAAGTCAGCCCTTAACCGAACAGGCCGGAAAGCAGCGGGATCAGCGTTGCACCAACCAGAGCGATACCTCCGCCTGCCATA
>VOFJ01003768.1_pt1:0-45000 | contig 46499 bp, 56 predicted proteins | sample 5384081 | NCBI WGS metagenome assembly VOFJ01 (sample SAMN12384729, study PRJNA508395) | human gut metagenome | isolation source: healthy gut I | host: Homo sapiens
CAATAGAATGCACACTCTGCGAGCATTCTATTGTCATGAACCAGAGTTTTTTGTAGGGGGATCAGGATGTCACAGGAGGAACAGACAATAAAGCTGGATCAGCGGGATGTGCTGGACGCAGCGATGACAGCAGGGCATATTTTGCTGGAAAACGGCGCGGAAATATTTCGTGTGGAAGAGACGATCGACCGGATCTGTCATCATTTCGGCGTACAGTCAGAAAACGCCTTTGTACTCAGTAACGGCATTTTTCTGACGTCCGGAGATGAGCATGAAAAACGCTTTGCCCGGGTGGAGCATATTCCAGTTCGCGGTGCACAGCTTCATCGGGTTGCGGCGGTCAATCAGCTCTCACGGGGAAATAGAAGAGGGAAAATATACACTGCCGGAAATCCGGGAAAAGCTGGAACAGATCCGAAATGCGCCGGGCGCTTCCAAAAGGGCGCTGGTGCTGATGTCCGGTCTTGGCAGCGGCTGTTTTTTGTCTGATGTTCGGCGGAATGTGGCAGGACTGTGTCGCAGCCTTTGTGATCGGGTGTCTGCTGTATCTGTATTTGCTTTTGGTTAAACGGCAGATGCTCTAAAATTGTGGAAAATATCGGCGGCGGAATCATTATTACGGTGTGTAGTCTTTTGTTTATCCATATGCCGTTCGGAATGGATATGAGCCATATGATCAGCGGTTCCATCATGCCTCTCGTGCCGGGACTCGCATTTACGAACGGAATCCGGGACATTGCGGACGGCGATTACATTTCCGGGACCGTCCGCATGATCGACGCGGTGCTTGTTTTTTTTGTCTGTGGCGGCAGGCGTCGGCTGTGTGCTGAGCATTTATCATCATCTGACGGGAGGTGTCATGCTATGACGGATTTGCTTCAGATTCTTGCGGCTGGAATCGGCACGGTCGCGTTCGGCGCGTTATTTGGCGTGCCTTCCAAATATTATCCCTACTGCGGTCTGATCGGAGCGTCCGGCTGGGCGGTCTATGTTTTTTGTGGATGCGGACGGGCTTTTGGTCGGAAGCGGTCGTTGTCTTTTTGGCGACAGTGCTGGTTATTCTGATGTCCCGTTTTTTTTGCCGTGCGGGAGCGTTGCCCGGTGACGATTTTTTTAATCTGCGGTATTTACCGCTCGTGCCGGAGCCGGAATATACTGGACGTGCTATTACCTGGTGACGGGACAGCTGGACGAAGCTTCTACCCGCGGATTTTCTGCCCTCAAGGCGGCGGTTGCGATTGTGCTTGGAATTGTGTTCGTATTTGAAATTCCGCAGCGTTTCTTCAAGGGAAAGGCGGTCAGAAAAATGACAAACTGTGAAGCGTGCGCTTATTACAGCTATGATGAGGATTATGAATGTTATATCTGCGAAATGGATCTGGACGAGGACGAGATGCTGAAATTTTTGAGCAGCACGTTTGATGCCTGTCCCTATTACCGTACCGGGGATGAATACAGCGTTGTGCGGCACCAGATGTGACGGCGCATGGGAAATATCGTTTTTTAAATCTGGACGTCACTCGCTTTCATTAAATTTTTATATCCCAATTATAATCAATTTATAAAATTGAGAATCCGCTTGACGGGTTCTCTTTTTTTCGTGCTATCATCCAGACACATACAGAGCAGGAGCTCGGAAAGTTCGCCCCATGCAGAAATAGCAGGAGGCAATATCCTTTCGGAACGAAAACGTTCCATTTCTTTTGCAGATAGCCGATTGGGTCTGCAGTCTTTTTCAAACAATAGAAGATCCCCGGACGGGATGCTATTGTTTTCAGAAATTGATTTTCGTTTTTCAACGACAGTTTCCAGAGTTAAAAAATCAAGCAGACAGTCAGATTTTGCTGTCAGACAGGAGGTTTATGCAAAAGCAGACACTCCTTGACGCGCAAACCGGGTGAGGGACAAGCCTGAATTCTACCCTGTTGGTTCACGTCATTTCGTCCGGCTGTTTTCGACGTATCCTTCCGATACATCCGTCGGACGTCGTCTTGTGGGAGGAGAAAAATCCCATGCAATCAAACAATTCTAAAAAAGACCTTTCGCCCTGAAACAGAGGAAAAAAGGCAGAAAAAGAAATTCCCAGAAAAAACAGGCAGCTGCAGCGGGCGTTGCGATGACGGCGATTGCCGTGATTTTTTTACTCGGTGCAGGAATCGGCTATTCCGTGCAGAGGGGCGGGAAAGACCGAGAGCATTTCCCTGGAGGAAATGCAGAACAGTGTGAGCAGCGCACTGAAAGGGAGAGATGGAATCGGCGGCAACGAGTCTGGAACAGTTAAACCAGAATATTGCCGACAATCAGAAAAAAAGCTTGACGAGGTCAATGCACAGCTTGCGCAGCGCGAGGAAAGTCTGCTGCAGGTAGAAACGATTCAGCACAGGCTGGAAGAAAATGCGTCTGGGATGACCGGAAAAGTGACCGATCTGGAGAAAACGACCCATACGAAGGTAAATGAAATCCGGACGGATATGGAGAGTATCCATACAGATGTCACAAAGACGTTGGAAGAAATTTCCAGAATCATGCAGGAAATGGATGCCCAGAAAAAACAGGACAATACCGATCACAAAGAATCCATAACGGAGATCAACAGAATCAACGAGTCGGTGCAGTCTGTCAATCAGACTGTGTCCAAGCTGGAGGACCGCCTGAACACTTCTTATGAGAACCTGAAAAATCTGGTGCAGGAAGTCCGCACAACAGAGGAGAAGAACCGGGAACTCTGGACACAGGAACAGACCCAGCTGACCGAGCAGCAAAAGCAGCTGTTAAAAGAGGTTGAGGAAAGCAGACAGGAAACAATCAGAAGTCTGGCTTTAGTTGAGAGCAATTTAAAAAATATGCTGGAATCCGATATGGTGCAGATTACAGCCGCCGTTTTGGTTCGCTGACAGCAGAGCTGCAGACGAGAGTGCAGGAGCTTTCCGCCCTTCTGGAAAACAGAATGAACCGGGTTGACCAGAATTTAAGCGGACTGGACAAAAACGTGACCGGGCTCGGCAACAATATTTTCGGTTTAAACGAGAATGTGAACGGCCTCGGCAACAATATTTCCGGTTTAAGCGAGAATGTGAACGGCCTGAATGAGAACGTTGACGGCGTTGGCAAAAAATGTGGAAAGCTTGTTTACGAGAATCGGTGAACTGGACAACGGGATGCAGACGAACTTGACGACGCTGCAGCAGACATTTGCCAAGCAGTTCGGAGATCTGAATGTATCTGCCGGACAGAATACGGAAGAGTTGAAATCCTATCTGGAGGAGTTAAACAATGGCCTGAAACAGGATATGAATCAGGTTTTTACATCTGTGAGTAATGGTAAGAAAAAGCTGGCGTCCGCATTGCTCACAAAAAGGAGTTTCCACAAACGAGGACGCAACATTTGCCCAGCTGGCGGAAGCAATTTTAAACATTGATCAGAAGCTCGTCATTGGCGTGGAAGAGATTCCGGGTACGATCCGTTATCAGTATCATTATCATGTGGATGCTTCCGGCAAACCAGCCGCACACGGAAAAAGAGCGATACGGCAGGGGGCTGCTAGACCGGGACACATGGCCATGTGCATAGCGTGGAGGATGGCTGTTACAAAGAAGAATCCTACCATGTTCACCGGGATGACTGCTCTGGCTATCCGGTCTGGGTGGACTGGGCTCCTGGCGTGGAACCTTACTGGGGGTTTATTTATACCTGCGGGGAGCCTGCAAATGCGACCAGAAGGGTGCTGATCTGCAGCAAGCAGGCGGGTTCAACCGATTACTATGTACCGTCCTGTGGTCTGGCAGATGGACAGATCATCGGAGCAGAAATTGTGTACGATCAGGCGCATGTGCAGGTAAAAGCACAGGAGGAACAGCAGTGCAGAGATGAGCTTGTGAGACTTGCGCTTTCGATGCAGCCTGCCCTTGGAAGCAATACATCTGAAACAGAACAGATCGGAACGGACGCAGACAACATCCCGCCAGCACCGGAGCAGATCGCAGCCGAGGCGGAGCGGAAAAACGTCAGGAGGAAGCTGCGGCAGAAGCAGAGCGGCGCCAGGAAAGTGTAGGCGAAGTAAAGACAGAAGCAGACCGGCGTCAGGAAAGCGAGGGCGAAGCTGCGGCAGAAGCAGACCGGTGCCAGGAAGCCGGAGGTGCATCGAAGTCAGACAGTAGCACAGACAATGTGGGCACATCCAAAGGGGCAGACGTAGACCGGCGGGAGGAGAGTGCAGACACACCGAAGTCAGACGGCAGCACAGAAAATGTGAATACAACCGCCACGTCCGCTACAGACAGCCAGAAAATATCTGAGGCATCCGAAAATTGATAAAAGAATTGCATAATGACTCTCTTTCTGCTAAAGTAAAGTTCAGACCAAAGTAAAGTTCAAACCAAAGTAAAGGGAGATCAGAATATCATGGGAAGTAATGGAGTCATGCTGCTGATTATTATTATCTGTGTCATCCTGTCCGGATATTTTTCAGCAACAGAGACGGCTTTTTCAGCAATCAACAGAGTCAGAATCCGCAATCAGGCAGAAAAGGGAAACAAGAGGGCAGCACTGGTGCTGCAGCTCTCTGACAACTACGACAGCCTGTTGTCGACGATTCTGATCGGTAACAATATTGTCAATATCGGATGTTCTTCTCTGGCGACAATTTTATTTGTAAAGCTTCTTGGAGAAGAGATGGGTGCGGGAATTTCCACGCTGGTGATCACCGTTGTGGTATTGATTTTCGGTGAAATTTCGCCAAAGAGCATCGCAAAGGAATCCCCGGAAAAATTCGCTATGTTTTCCGCACCGATGATCAATGGCCTTCGGATCGTCCTGACACCGATCAACTGGATGTTCGGGCAGTGGAAGAAGCTGTTGTCCTGTCTGTTTAAAACGTCTGGCAGTCAGGGTATTACATCGGAAGAACTGTTTACGATCGTAGAGGAAGCGCAGGAAGAGGGAAGCATTGATAAAGAAGAAGGAAGTCTTCTGCGCAGCGCATTGAGCTTTGACGATCTGGAGGCGGGAGATATTCTGACCCCACGGATCGATATGGAAGGAATCCCTGTGGAAAGTACCCAGGAGGAAGCTGCAGAAGTATTTGCAAATACCGGCTATTCCAGACTTCCGGTTTATGAAGAAACATTGGATCATATCGTCGGCATTTTGTACCATAAGGATTTTTATAATCGGGTTTACGGGACGGATACCAGCATCCGGGAAGTGATGCGTCCGGCACTGTTTACGACAGCAAACCAGAAGATCGATGAGCTGATGCAGGAGCTTCAGAAAAAAGAAACTGCATATCGCGATCGTATTGGATGAATTCGGCGGGACGGTTGGCCTGATCACGCTGGAGGATATCCTCGAAGAGTTGGTGGGCGAAATCTGGGACGAACACGACGAGGTCGTTCAGGAGATCGTGCAGATTTCTGAGCGCGAATATAAGTTCAGCGGACGGGCGAGCGTGAAGAAGCTTTTCGACCTGATGGATGAGGAGGATGAATCCGAGGCGGGCGACCGTAGGCGGCTGGGTTATGGAACAGTTAAAGAAAATCCCTGCGGTTGGGGACAACTTCGACTATAAAGGTACCCATGTGGAAGTAACTGAGATGGAAGAAAAGCGAGTATTATCCGTGCACGTCATCCTGCCGGAAGAGGAGAAAACGGAGTAAACACGCGCTTCCCACAAAAAAGCGATTTCCTGAAGGAGATTTTCTGACAGGGAGCGCTGTGCGCGGCAAAAAGAAGACAACAGGCATCCGGAACGCTGTTTGAAGCAGCTAACTTCCGGATGCCTGTTTTAACTTATAGAAAAGCACTTTGTGCAGTCCTACACTTTTTTCTTATAGCAGTGCTCTGCAAACTGCAGCAGCTGATAAAGCCCCATCGCAATGATACACAAAAGCAGGATGGATGTAATGAGCATATCCAGCTGCAGTACCTGGCTTCCGTAGATGATCAGATAGCCGAGCCCGCGTCTGGCAGCGAGAAATTCGCCGATAACGACGCCGACTAACGAAAGCCCGATATTGACTTTCATATTGCTTAAAATGACCGGAATGGAAGCGGGCAGGACAACCTTGAAAAAGCAGTCCCGTCTGGTGCCGCCGAGCGTTCGGATCAGGAGAAGCTTTTTGGGATCAGCCTGCAAAAAATCCGGTATAAAGGTTGATGATTGCACCGAAGATGGCGACGGAAATGCCGGCGGCGATGATCGTATCCATGCCGGTGCCGAGCCAGACGATTCAAAAGAGGGGCGAGCGCGGATTTCGGGAGACTGTTTAAAACGACGAGAAACGGCTCCAAAATTTCAGACAACCGGCGGCTGTACCATAAAAAGCGTGGCGGCGGAAAGGCTAACGAGGGCGACGAGAAAAAGCTGATGACCGTTTCAGTCAACGTGATACCGATATGGGTAAACAGGGAACGCTCTAAGACCATGCGGACAAAGCAGGCGACGACACGGGAAGGACTGGAGAAAAAGAAGCTGTCGATGATATGGAAGTCCTGCGAACAACTCCCAGACTGTCAGGAAAAGAAGCAGCATAAAAAAATCCGGGCAAAGTGGACGAAATGATGATGGCGTCTGTGAGCAAGCAGGAAAAGCTGCTGGTCGGACAGTGTGTGGTCAGTTGTATTCATTGGACAGTTCCTCCCAGATCTGATTAAAAAGCTGTCCGTATTCCGGCGCGCGCCGTGCGGCAAGCGGCGAATGGTCTGCGGCAGTCAGGTGAATGGGAAATTCTGCTTTGACACGGGCGGGGCGGGCAGACAGGATGAGAACGCGATCGGCGAGGCTGATAGCTTCTGCAAGATCGTGGGTGATGAGAATGACGGATTTTTCTGCCTTACGGATCATGGCAGCAATATCGGCGGAAACGGTCAGCCGGGTCTGGTAATCCAGCGCGGAAAACGGCTCATCGAGCAACAGGATATCGGGCTCGAGCGCCATCGTGCGGATGAGGGCAGCCCGTTGGCGCATGCCGCCGGAAAGCTGAGACGGCTTTTTTTATATTGAAATTCCAGAAGCCCGTAGTCGGAGAGCATCCTGCGAACGCGTTCCAGGTTCCTGACGGTATCCTTGTGGGCGATTTCCAGTCCGAGCGTAACATTTTGCCAGACGTTTCGCCATTCAAATAAAAGATCGTGCTGCAGCATGTAGCCGATGCCGGGCTGATGACCATTTTCCCCATAAAACGTGATGCCGCCGCTGCCCGGGGTGAGCAAGCCAGCGATCAGGGACAAAATCGTGGATTTGCCGCAGCCGCTGGGACCGACAATCGCCAGAAATTCTTTGCGGTAAAGGCAGAAGGAAACCCGATCCAGGGCGGGCGTTTCGCCGTTTAGGGTGTGGTAGGAATAGGACAGTTCCTGTGCTTTTAAAAGGACAGAGTCCATAAGCTTTTCCCTTCTTTCTGGCAGGATTGCTCTGAAACTGGGTTCTTTTGCAGGCTAATCCTGACATGATCTGCTTTATCATATGCGGAAGCTGATGCAATTGCGCATCGATGTTACATAGCAATGACGTAGCTGCCCGTGGATTCGACAAAATATTTTTTACTTTATTGCAATAAAGTAGAAAATATGATACTATCTGATATAAATCTGAAATGGAAACACAATTTCCAATCGGATGAAAGGCAACAGCCATCAACCGGAGCAATCTGGATGAAAACAGGAGAGGAGAATTGAAAAAATGAGTGAGAAGCTGAAAGTTGGCATTCTGGGTGGAACTGGCATGGTAGGTCAGCGGTTTATTTCACTGCTGGAAAACCATCCCTGGTTCGAAGTGGCTGCCATTGCAGCAAGCCCCGTTCCGCAGGCAAGACCTACGAAGAAGCAGTCGGCGGCAGATGGACAATGGACACACCCATGCCGGAAGCGGTAAAGAACCTGATCGTATTAAACGTTAACGATGTGGAGCATGTAGCATCTCAGGTTGATTTTGTATTCAGCGCTGTCGATATGACAAAGGACGAGATCAAAAAAGATCGAGGAAGCCTATGCAAAAGACAGAAACACCTGTTGTTTCCAATAACTCCGCACACCGCTGGACACCGGATGTCCCGATGATGGTTCCGGAGATCAATCCGGAGCATGTGGCAGTTATCGAATCTCAGAAAAAAAGACTCGGTACCAAGAGAGGCTTCGTTGCAGTAAAACCGAACTGCTCGATTCAGAGCTATGCGCCTGTCCTGACTGCATGGAAAGAGTTTGAGCCCTATGAAGTGGTTGCTACGACCTATCAGGCGATTTCCGGCGCGGGTAAGACCTTTGCAGATTGGCCGGAGATGGTTGGAAATATCATCCCTTATATCGGCGGCGAGGAAGAAGAAAAGCGAAAAGGAGCCGCTGCGTCTTTGGGGGTAAAGTGGAGGGACGGCGTGATCGTTCCGGCACAGAGCCCGGTTATCACATGCCAGTGTATCCGTGTGCCTGTTTTAAACGGACATACCGCAGCTGTGTTTGTGAAGTTTAAGAAAAAGCCTACCAAGGAAGAGTTAATCGACCGTCTGGTTCATTTTTCCGGTGAGCCGCAGAGACTGGAGCTTCCCAGCGCGCCCAAACAGTTTATTCAGTATCTGGAGGAGGATAATCGCCCTCAGATTGCGCTGGATGTCAACTATGAAAACGGCATGGGAATTTCGGTCGGCCGTCTGAGAGAGGATACGGTTTACGACTGGAAGTTCGTTGGCTTATCCCACAATACGGTCCGCGGAGCAGCGGGCGGGCGCAGTGCTTTGTGCAGAACTGCTCAAAGCACAGGGATATATCACAAAGAAATAAAAAAGAGAGACTTACAGCAGAAAACGACGGGAGGTAGAAGCTACCTCCCTTTCGCTGCTTTACAGGACAGAGGTGTATGGCAAAAAGTTATTTATCGCAGAGAAACCGAGTGTGGCCCAGGAGTTTGCAAAAGCGCTGAAATATCAGATGAGCCGCAGGGATGGTTATCTGGAATCGGAAGAGGCGATTGTGACCTGGTGCGTTGGTCATCTGGTTACGATGAAGAGCTATCCGGAAGTGTACGATATCAAATATAAAAATGGTCGGTCGATACGCTGCCGTTTATCCCGGAAACTTTTAAATATGAAGTGATTTCGGGCGTCAAAAAACAGTTCGATATCGTCAGCTCGCTGTTGAACCGTCCGGACGTCGATACAATTTACGTCTGTACAGACTCCGGGAGAGAGGGAGAGTATATTTACAGACTTGTGGAGCAGGAAGCGAACATTCACGGAAAAAAAGCGCCGCAGGGTCTGGATTGATTCTCAGACGGAGGAAGAGATTCTGCGCGGGGTGCGGGAGGCAAAGGATTTGTCGGAATATGATAATCTGGCGAACGCAGCTTACCTGCGCGCCAAGGAAGATTATCTGATGGGCATCAATTTTTCCCGTGCGTTGACTTTAAAATACGGCAACCATGTCAAAAACTACTTGCGCCGCGACCGTGCGGTGATTTCCGTTGGCCGTGTAATGACCTGTGTGTTGGGCATGGTCGTCAACCGGGAAACGCGAAATCCGTTCGTTTGTAAAAACGCCTTTTTACCGTGTGACGGGAGCCTTTGGGATTCCGATGGGCGACGGGAAGGAAAAGCCGTTCGAGGGAGAATGGCGCGCAGTAGAGGGAAGTGCCTGGAACCTTTCGCCGCTTTTATATAAAGAAAACGGATTTTCGGAAAAAAAAGATGCCGAGGCATTGATGGAAAAGCTGGGTGCAATTTTGCCGAGAGGCGCGATGTCCCCGGATTTTCAGGCGCTTTTCTGGAAAAAAAAAATGTGAAAAAAAGAAAGAACAGAAAAATCCGCCGCTGTTATATAATCTGGCGGAGCTGCAAAATGATTGCTCCCGGATGTTTAAGATCAGTCCGGATGAAACGCTCAAAATCGCGCAGGAGCTTTATGAAAAAAAAAACTGACGACCTATCCGAGAACGGACGCCCGTGTTTTATCCAGCGCGGTTGCAAAGGAAATCCATAAAAATATCGGCGGACTTCGCAACTTCGCTCCGTCTGGTCAGCGCATATGCAGCGCAGATTCTGGAAGAAAAGAGTTATCAGAAAATTGCAAAAACCCGTTATGTCAACGACAAACAGATCACGGATCACTATGCGATTATCCCGACCGGACAGGGCTTTTCGGCGCTGCGGAGTCTTTCTCCGCGTCGGCAAAGGTCTATGAAGTGATTGCAAGACGTTTCCTGAGCATCTTTTATCCGCCGGCGATTTCCCAGAAGGTATCGCTGACGGTGCTTGTAAAATCGCAGCAGCTGCCGCAGGGTGAACGTTTTTTTTGCTTCGTTTAAGGTGCTGACACAGGAAGGGTATCTGGGCGTCAGCCGCCCATCATTTTTCAGCTCCAAAAAAAGAAGAAAAAGAGGAGAAAAACGGAGAGGAAGAGGAATTTTCCTGCGACGAGGCATTTCTAAAGGTGTTACAGACTATGAAAAAAGGAGAACAGCTTCCGCTGCATTCTCTTTCTATCAAAGAAGGCGAAACCTCGCCGCCGAAGCGCTATAATTCCGGCTCGCTGATCCTGACAATGGAAAATGCGGGACAGTTTATTGAGGACGAAGAGCTGCGGGCACAGATCAAGGGCAGCGGCATCGGAACCTCTGCGACGCGTGCGGAAATCTTAAAAAAGCTTGTCACGATCGAGTATCTGGCGTTGAATAAAAAGACGCAGACGATCACGCCGACGCTGATGGGCGAAATGATTTACGATGTGGTTTCAGATTCGATCCGACCACTATTAAATCCCGCGCTGACTGCCAGCTGGGAAAAAAGGGCTGACCGGTGTTGCGGAGGGGACGATTACATCCGGAGAATATATGGATAAACTGGATGATTTTGTACGCAGGAGGACGAATATCGTTAAACAGCTGCACAATCAGTCCATCTTATATCAGCAGTTCGATGCGATAGCCGGTTTTTACCAGAAAAAAGAAACCGCACCGGCTGTCAAAAAGCAGGAACAGCAAAAAAAAAGGACAGAAAAGAAAGAAAATGCGGAAGGCTAGGGCTTTTCTGCAAAACGTTCGCCGCATTCAGGCGGCAGAAACAGGAGAAGAAAAAGAAGATGGAAGCAATGAAGATCAGAAACCTGTACAATCTGGAAGAAACAATCGCTGCACCGCTTTTGGAGCAGTATGAGTATCCGTGGGAGGTTCTGCCCTATATCAAGGAATTCATCAAAGCACTCGGGAACGCTCTGCCGGAGGATCGCTTCGAAAAAAAAGAGGAGAGGATATCTGGGTGGCAAAAAGCGCGACTGTTGCGCCGACTGCCTGCTTAAACGGTCCCTGTATCGTGGATGAGGAAGCGGAAATCAGACATTGCGCGTTTGTCAGAGGCAGCGCAATCATCGGAAAAGGCGCAGTTGTCGGTAATTCTACCGAGTTAAAGAACGTCATTCTGTCCAATAAAGTGCAGGTTCCGCATTATAATTACGTCGGGGACAGCATTCTGGGTTATAAGGCGCATATGGGGGCCGGTTCCATCACTTCGAATGTAAAAAGCGCGACAAGACTCTGGTTGTTGTCAAATCTGCAGAAGAAAACATCGAAACCGGTCTGAAAAAAATTTGGCGCGATGCTTGGCGACTATGTGGAGGTTGGCTGCAACAGCGTGTTAAATCCGGGAACGGTAATCGGAAGACATACGAACGTTTATCCGCTTTCGCGGGTGCGCGGATTTATTCCGGAAAACAGTATTTTCAAAGATCAGGAACATATCGTATTAAAGGAAGACAGGGGCTGACCCCTGCCTTTTTTTTTTTTCAAATTTAATTGTGCTTTTCTGAAAGTTGATTTCATGCCCGCATGAAAATCGGCTTTCAGAAAAGCAGGAAGGGCGCATGGGAACGATTGTGATAGCAGAATAGAAAAAAATACTTGACGAAGCAGTGCCTGCGGTGTATAGTTTACTCAATGGATTAACGCTTGCACGCGTTAAAGCGTAAAAAGTGATTATGAGGAGGAACGGAAAATGAAAAAGTTAGCGGCAATTTCCCCTTGTGCTGGCAATGACCGCGGCATCTTTGGCTGGCTGCGGCTCGACAGCAAACACTGCAGCACCGGCAGAAAGTGAAGCGGCAGAAACCCCTGCAGCAACAACAGAGGAGACAACAAATACAGCAGCGGATACGGTAGCAGCAGATGGCAAGGTGTATAACATTGGTATCTGTCAGCTGGTACAGCACGAAGCGCTGGATGCAGCAACCCAGGGCTTTCAGGATGCACTGACAGAACTGCTGGGTGAGGAAAATGTGAAGTTTGACCTGCAGAACGCTTCCGGCGATTCCGCAACCTGTGCAACAATTGTCAACCAGTTTGTATCTTCTGATGTTGACCTGATTCTGGCAAATGCAACGGCTCCCCTGCAGGCAGCAGCGGCAGCTACCAATGAGATCCCGATCCTGGGAACCAGCATTACAGACTATGCGACAGCTCTTTCCATCGACGACTGGACAGGCGTAACCGGCACAAACATTTCCGGTACTTCCGATCTGGCACCGGCTGGATCAGCAGGCGGACATGCTTCATGAGCTGTTTCCGGATGCAAAAAATGTCGGCATCCTGTACTGCTCCGCAGAACCTAATTCCGCATATCAGTCCCAGACTATTCAGGGATATTTAAAGGATTACGGATATGAATGCACAGAGTACACCTTCGCAGACTCCAACGATATCGCGTCGGTTGTAAACAATGCGATTGCAACATCTGATGTCCTTTATATTCCTACCGACAATACAGCAGCATCGAACACCACGATTATTCAGAACATCTGCCAGCCTGCAGGAATTCCGATCATCGCAGGCGAGGAAGGTATCTGCTCCGGCTGCGGCGTAGCCACCTTGACCATCAGCTATTACGACATCGGCTACAAAACTGGCGAGATGGCATATGAAATTCTGGTAAACGGTGCAGATGTATCTCAGACAGCGGTTGAGTTTGCTCGAATGTAACCAAGAAATATAATGCAGCAAACTGTGAGGCACTCGGTATTACCGTGCCGGATGATTATGTGGCAATTGAGTAATCGCAAGTCACTGTGAGGGCTTGCAGAGCGTTGAGGAGGGAGAAATTCCTCTTCAGCGCTTTTTTGTCGATCTTTTATGGAACGACTAAAAAGTATCGGTGACGAAACCAGGACTGCCGATATTTGAAAAATAAAAAAGTGTACTGGAGGAGGAAACAGTGAATATTGTAGCATTGTTTAACGCGCTGCCGGGGGCTGTGCACAGGGGCTGATCTGGGGAATCATGGCGATCGGCGTATTTATTACCTATAAGATTCTGGATCTGGCAGATCTGACCGTAGACGGCACGATGTGTACCGGGGGTGCGGTCTGTGTCGTGATGATGATGAATGGGCATTCCGTTGGATTTTCCCTGTTCTGCGCATTTGTTGCAGGTATGCTGGCTGGTCTGGTAACGGGCATTTTCCATACGGCGATGGGAATCCCGGCAATCCTGGCAGGCATTCTGACACAGCTCGGTTTGTATTCTGTCAACACACTGAGAATTATGGGCAACAAGGCCAATGTAGCGCTCGTTACTGATAAATATGACGTGCTGGTTTCTATGCGTTACCTTAAAAACGTTGTTTTTTACAAAAATACGCTGTTTGTTGTAGCAATTGTGATCGTTGTACTGATCGGGGGTTTTATACTGGTTTTTCGGTACGGAATTGGGCTGTTCCATCCGCTCCACAGGCTCCAATCAGAACATGTCCCGCGCACAGGGTATCAATACCGATCTGACAAAGATCATCGGTCTGATGCTGTCTAACGGCATCGTAGCGCTTTCCAGCGGTCTTCTGGCGCAGTATCAGGGCTTTGCGGACATCAACATGGGACGCGGTGCGATCGTAATCGGTCTGGCTGCGGTCATCATCGGCGAAGTCGTATTCGGCAAAATCAGCCGCAACTTTGCATTCAGTCTGCTGACAGTAGCGCTTGGATCCATTATTTATTACTTAGTTCTGCAGGTTGTTTTGTGGTTTGGCTTAAATTCTAAATGATTTGAAGCTTTTGTCAGCGATCGTTGTAGCAGTATTTCTGGCAATTCCTTATATGAAGCGCAAATACTTTTCCAGACCTGTAAAAAAGGAGGTGCCAGACGTGCTTGACTTAAAATCCATTAGTAAAACTTTTAATGCGGGGACAGTAAATGAGAAAACCGCACTGAATAACCTTTGTCTCCATTTAAATGATGGAGATTTCGTAACGGTGATCGGCGGAAACGGCGCCGGAAAATCTACCATGCTGAATGCGGTTGCAGGTGCGTGGCCGGTTGATGAGGGCACGATTGAGATCGGCGGCGTCAATGTCACAAAGCTTCCGGAATATAAGCGTGCAAAGTATTTAGGGCGCGTGTTTCAGGATCCGATGACCGGAACAGCAGCCAGTATGCAGATTGAAGAGAATATGGCGCTTGCGGCGAGAAGAGGGCTGAGCCGTACCTTGAAAAAAGGAATCAGCAGCAAAGAACGGGAATTTTACAGGGAGCGCCTGGCAGAGCTGGGACTGGGGCTGGAGGATCGTATGACCTCCAAAGTTGGTCTGCTTTCCGGCGGTCAGAGACAGGCACTGACACTTCTGATGGCTACCCTGAAAAAACCGCAGCTTCTGCTTTTGGATGAGCATACAGCGGCGCTGGATCCCAAAACAGCTGCAAAGGTACTGGAGGCAACAGATCGGATCGTTGGACAGGATAACCTGACGACTCTGATGATCACCCACAACATGAAGGATGCGATCGCACACGGCAACCGGCTGGTTATGATGTATGAAGGACATATTATCTATGACGTGGCAGGGGAAGAAAAGAAAAAGCTGCATGTATCAGATCTTCTGGAGAAGTTTGAACAGGCCAGCGGCGGCAGTTTTGCAAATGACAGAATGATTTTATCCTGATTATTTTTGAATCCAAAGGTTTTACCTCTGTGTTTTGTAAAAAATACTGGATTTTTGACGAAAAGTATGAGAAAATAGCATCAGCGTACAGCTGGTGCTTTTTTTTTTCATGGAGATCTGCTTCGGATCCCTTATATGGAAGAAAGCTTTGCGCCTTTTTGGTGTGCCTGCTGACGAAAATTTCATCCATTAGACGAAAGGAGATAACACATGATTTATTCACACGAAGTAGAACAGATGTGTCCGGTAGCACAGGGCGTTAACCATGGCTGTGCTCCCATCCCGGAAGAAGCAAAATGGGTAAAAGCCAAAGAGATCAAGGACATATCCGGTCTGACTCATGGTGTTGGCTGGTGTGCACCTCAGCAGGGTGCCTGCAAACTGACACTGAACGTTAAGGAAGGTATTATTCAGGAAGCACTGGTAGAGACCATCGGATGTTCCGGTATGACTCATTCTGCTGCTATGGCTGCAGAAATTCTTCCTGGCAGAACCATTCTGGAGGCTCTGAACACTGACCTTGTATGTGATGCGATCAATACAGCTATGAGAGAGCTGTTCTTACAGATCGTTTATGGTCGTACACAGTCCGCATTCTCTGAAGAAGGTCTGCCGATCGGTGCAGGTCTGGAGGATCTGGGCAAGGGCTTAAGAAGCCAGGTTGGTACTATGTATGGTACCCTGAAGAAAGGCCCTCGTTACCTTGAAATGGCTGAAGGTTATGTAACCGGTATCGCTCTGGATGCAGACGATCAGATCATCGGCTACAAGTTTGTAAACTTCGGCAAGATGACAGACTTTATGAAGAAGGGCGATGACGCTCAGACAGCATATGAGAAAGCATCCGGTCAGTATGGTCGTGTGGATGATGCTGTAAGAATCATCGATCCCAAACAGGAATAAAAAGGAGGAGGTAACGAAGCATGGCATTATTTGAGTCTTATGAAAGAAGAATTGACAAGATTAACGCTGTTTTAAATAGCTACGGAATTGCTTCCATCGAAGAAGCTGAAAAAATCACCAAAGATGCCGGCCTGGATGTTTACAATCAGGTAAAGAAAATCCAGCCCATCTGTTTCGAGAACGCTTGCTGGGCTTACACTGTAGGTGCAGCGATCGCAATCAAGAAAGGCTGCAGAAGAGCAGCTGACGCAGCAGCAGCAATCGGCGAAGGACTGCAGGCTTTCTGTATCCCCGGTTCCGTTGCTGATCAGCGTAAAGTAGGTCTTGGTCATGGTAATCTGGGCAAGATGCTGCTGGAAGAAGAAACAGACTGCTTCTGCTTCCTGGCAGGTCATGAGTCCTTTGCAGCAGCAGAGGGTGCTATCGGTATTGCTGAGAAGGCAAACAAGGTTCGTAAGAAACCTCTGCGCGTTATCCTGAACGGTCTTGGCAAGGATGCTGCACAGATCATTTCCAGAATCAACGGCTTTACTTATGTAGAGACTGAGATGAACTATTACACCGGCGAGCTGAAGGAAGTATTCCGGAAATCTTATTCCGAAGGCCTTCGTTCCAAGGTTAACTGCTACGGCGCAAATGACGTAACAGAAGGTGTTGCAATCATGTGGAAAGAGGGCGTAGACGTTTCCATTACCGGTAACTCCACCAACCCGACCAGATTCCAGCATCCTGTTGCAGGTACCTACAAGAAGGAATGTGTAGAGAAGGGCAAGAAGTACTTCTCCGTAGCTTCCGGCGGCGGTACCGGCCGTACCCTGCATCCCGATAACATGGCTGCAGGTCCTGCTTCTTATGGCTTCACAGATACACTTGGCCGTATGCACTCCGATGCGCAGTTCGCAGGTTCTTCCTCTGTACCCGCACACGTTGAGATGATGGGTCTGATCGGTATGGGCAACAACCCGATGGTTGGCGCTACTGTAGCTGTAGCTGTTTCCGTTGAGGAAGCTGCTAACGCTGGCAAGTTCTGAGAAATCCAGTAAAATCAAGGGTTATCGTGGTTCTGAATGTTCCACGATAGCCCTATTTTTTTTCCACGTAGCACACAAGTAGCACACAAGTAGCACACACGAGGTAGCACACAAATTGTATAAAGCAAAAGGGCATCTGCAAAAAGCAGGCACCCCATGCGTTTTTTCTGTAACGGTTATTTATATTTCTATATAACCAGTGTTTATATTTGATTCAATTTCGATATTCGAAGTCTGTCACTTAGTACGATCTTCTTTAGCAATATCTTCTACAATATTAAAAATGTAAATGAGAATATCTTTTTTCTTTTTACGTTCTTTACCGTTTCAATGATTTTTTCTTTTGATAGCATTCTTCCTCTGTTAAAAGTCCGTTCAATTCATATTCTTTATCTGTAGTCATAATAAGAATCCCTCTTTCCTGTTCACTCCGTATCAATGAAGAGCCACAATTGTTTTGATTATGTAATATTGCCATAGAGTTAACTGATACTTTCTTTTTTACTGTTCTGAGAACCTAAAAGATAACCGTACATAAAAGCATTTTCAGCGCCTTTTTGAGAATCGCAAGCAGCTCCTTTATCATAAATTCCGAAACCAATTTCATACAGTTCTTTTATGATTTCCTTGTTTCGTTTTACGATCCAATGAATTCGCAGGCTTTTTAGCTTCTTTCAACAATGATAACGCCTGATAATGCAATTCTCTCTCAGTACGAGCTGAGCGCCAGTCATGATATATTTTTAGTAAGATTTCATCAGATGCTTTGTCAGTCAAAGCAAGGAACTCATCGAATAATTTTTCAGGCAGATATTTTGACTGCATAATTTCTTTGACAAGTTCAATGATTTCATCTGCATGTTCCAGATCTTTATTGACAATGATCCATTCTTTCATGGAATCTACAAGCACAAAATTTTCAATGGGTACTTTATAGACATATTCAAAAAGAAAACGTTCATTTGAACCAAGTGCTTTGGACGGAAGAGCGATTACATGCGGAATATTTCTGGTTATAATAGTTTTCATTGTAAAATCTCCTTTGTATGATTCTTTTTTGTTGATAAAAATGTTGATTATTGGGCATTCGTCATTGATGAAGAACTAATTTTGTTATTTAAAAGCTCAAGTTCTTCGGAAAAAGCCTTTCTTTGCCGGGCGGGTAAATATTTTTCTATATCCGGGAACCGGTCGTTAAGCAGCGAAACCATAAATCCATAAAAGAAGTCAGAATAAACACCACAGGGCATATGATATACCAGTTCGGTTAAATTTTTATGTGTTTCACCTCTACTTGTGATGAAATGTCTATCATAGCTTTCTTTGATTTCTTTTTTTCTTTTTGCCTGTAGCCAGCCATAAAACCATAACAGTAAATATTATAGAGGGCATTTACAAACTCTTCTCTGTTAGTTAGCAGCGGAGTGATGTCATTGATCACTTGGTAATTCATATCATAATCGTCTGTGATAGAATGTTTCTGACTGAATTTGGCAAATGCATTTACAGATTCCGCATAGTTCATGTTTTTCATTTTTTTCATTGTAAAAACTCCTTTTTCTTCTTGACGGGAGAATGTTACAATAAACACGCTCCCTTTTAATTAGTGTGGTAACTGGTTACAGGGTTCTTGGCTTTATGGTATTTGCGGTACTATAAAAAGCCTTTTTTATTTCTACAATCAATTTGCATCAACTCCTTTACTTTGAAATTTTTACTATCTCAGCTTTTAACTGTTCAATAGTTCTATGAGTATATACCTTTTCGGTAATGTCAACTATGGCATGTCCAACAATCAACTTTAAAGTATATTCATCAACATTGCAGGCTTTTGCTTTGGTTATAAAGGTATGTCTGGTTTCATGAGGTCTGTGCTTTAATTTTAAACACTTCATAACTTTTTTCAAAGCGATTTCTGTATTTGTCATAAGTTATATGTATGCCTTGCTGACCGTTAGAGTCGTTAAAGAGGTATTCTGAATGAAGAGAAACAGCCTCTTTCATGCGGCTTTCTATTAACGGTTTTATTAGTGGATGAATTGGTACAATTCTGTTTTTACCGGCATCAGTTTTCAAGCCGCCCAGCATAGTATCATTTTCAAGATCAACGTCTTTTTATCTTTAAAATAGCAAGCTCCTGGGGTCTCCAACCGCTGTATATACCGACCAAAACCATATCAGCAAAATTTATAGCAGAGTAATTATCCCATAACAAAAGAATTTCTTCTTGTGAAAAAGGAACAGCTTCTTTTAGAGGTTCTTTCTTTATGGGATTTCCGTTTGTAAACATTACAGATGCATAATCTTTATCTACAATGTCGTGAGCAACAGCGTATTTATACATCATATTGAAAAGACTTTTCATTCTGCTTTTTTGGTGCTGTCACCAACCTGCGCATTTAAAATTGCACCCTCCAGGTGTGATGCACGGATATCTTTCATTCGGAGACTATAAAGGTCGTTACAATGGGCGTATGCTGCGGTAATAGTCCGGATGCTGGAAGGATTGGAAAGCGTGGGGAAATAGTTTTTGCGGTCCTATGTCAAGATTTAGGTTAAAATGAGAAATTTCTTTCCATTTTAACCTGCCAAAAGCTCCGCCTCAGTGTGCGTTCTTTTATACACTCGTTCGAATTCATTTGGCGACATATAGTTGCAATGGCTATGAATTCGTTTCGTATTATAAAAAGCTTCCAGATATTCAAAAATCAGCTGGTATGCCTGCTTATAATCGCGGATTTTAAAGCGATTGAGCCATTCACGTTTAATAATAGAATGGAAGGATTCAATGCATGCATTATCCACGGAAATGCTTTCTTTGAATAACTGCGTTGCATATTTTCGGTTGCTTTTTTTATATTCCTTTGCAACATACTGGCTCCCACGATCTGAGTGGATGATTAATGGTTGATCGATATTTCGACGGGCTTTGGCTTTGTTTATAGTGTCAATCACGCAGGATACTTCCAGTGTTTCTGAAAGCGTCCAGGCTATGATTTTTCTGGAAAATAAATCCATAATACTGGTCAGATAGACGAATCCGTCTATTGTCCAGATGTAGGTGATATCCGAACACCAGGTGGCATTCGGATGGTCAGGATTAAATTGCTCATCAAGGATATTTTGTAATTCAGTGCTGAAATCGGAATCTTTTTGTGGTGATTGTCCATGGTTTACTCCATTGAGCACGGATCCCCATTTGGCGCATATATGAACCAACGGTTCTTTCCAAAATGACTTCACCAGTTTTTCGAAGTTCTACAGTGATTTTCGGAGCACCGTAGTTCTGCTTGGAATCATCATAAATATCCTGTATTTTGCTTTTTTACAGCTTCACGGCGTTTTTCTGTATCAGAAGGTACGTGATGGAGCCATGCAAGATATCCTGAGCGGGAGACACCTAAAAATTTCAACATTCCGGAGACGGGAACCCGGCGTCCAGCCTTTTTTGGCAGCTTCCGTCTTCTCAGATACTTCGAGATAAATGGCTTCCGTCATTTTCCCAGAATGTTGATTGCTTTTTTAACACATCAAGTGCATCTTGGGCATCACGTAATTCACGTCTGAGACGGGCAATTTCCTTCTGCTCATCAGATGCATAATTACCAGAACCACGAACAGGAATATCACCTGATTCCCGGAAGTCTTTTCAGCCACTTTGTTAATGTGCTGTATCCGATGCCAAGATTTTCTGCACATCCACGTACCCCGAGGTCTTTATGTTCCTGGTAGTACTGGACTGCATCAAGTTTAAATTGTTTGTCATGTTGCATTGCCATATGAGATCCTCCTTCAGCATGCTCTCTATTGTACCATGCTTATATGTATTTGGAATTTCTCATTTTGGCTTGTACTATTTATATTCTAGCACCAATCTTTTAAAAAAAATGTTGTAAAGACAAATGGTTTAATTTATAATCAATATAAGGGATGGCTTGTATAGAAATACCAAAGGGAGAATCATTTTTAGGGGATCTGCTCAATGATACATAGTAATACTTTCGGAAGAAAGCAAGAATAAATTTATCAAGGTCTCTAGATTTTTAAACTTTCAGATGGATATAATTAATTGTTTTTACTTAATTCAATTTTACCACATACATGTGAGGAGTTGTTTTATTTGGAGAAAGAAAGAAGTCTGATTTTGTCGGGGTAGGGCATATCCTAATGCTTAAAGTTATTTATAAAAAAGCTGCAAATGATAGGATGGGTGACTGGCTTTTCAGCAGACACCTGATGGTCCAAGAAGAAAGCGTCACACCAATACCTGTTCATTATACAGCTTAACCAATGAGAGGATTTTGTTCCAACTAGCTGTTGAGTAGTGAAACTCTACGCTTATATATTTAGGAGGAGAAAATAAATAATATGGAAATTTATGAAATAAGAGAAAAAAATTGTGTTTGAACTGCAAAAGTTAGGGATTTTTGTAGATGAAACAGATGATTTTAATTTAAGAGAGTATATTGATGATTCTCTTATATTTATTTCATTTATGGTACAGGTCGAAGAAACTTTTGACATATCCTTTGATGATGAAGATCTTATTTATGGAAGTTTGGCTTCAATTAATGCATTTTGTAATATAGTAAAAGAAATAGTAAGAAAAAAATAATTGCGCCTAATTGTTTTTTGATAATGAAGGAGGAAAAAACCTTATGAAAGAACTGAAAACAGAAAATAAAAAGAAAAAAGTAGTATTAGTTAAAAAGAATCGGAAAAACAAAAATGAAAACAAAAATGTAATGCTAATGGCACAGGCTGGCGGATTGGAATGCACAAACCGAGGCTCTATTTGCTAATTAATAATAAAGTAATGTAAAGTGATAAAAATCTGTAGAGGCGCCTACAGATTTTTTTTATTAGAGATAAAATTAAAGGAAAGAGGGAAGTATGTCTAAAAAGGTAAGTATTGCAATATTAGATAGTGGAGTAAATACAAAACATGAGAAATTTACTAATAGAGTAATAAAAGGAAAAACCCTTCAAATTGATTCGGCGAAAAAGGTGAATGTGATTGATGAATTTGAAGATGAAATAGGTCATGGAACAGCTATCTATGATATTATTTCTTCCGTAGCCATGAATGCAGAGATCACAAATTATAAAAAATATTATCAGATAGGTTGACTGTAAAGATAGAAGATTTTTATAGAAATTCTTCGTTTTTTATTACATGCCATTATGATATTATTAATATAAGTATTAGCATAAATGAATATAATGAAGATATGAAAAAAGTATGTGATACATTAACTGAAAAAAGGTACAATTATTGTTAGTTCGTTTGACAATCTTGGGGCAGCGTCTTATCCGGCTGCATTTGATAGTGTAATCGGTGTGGATGTAAGCGAGGATGCAATTCGAGTGGAGAAATATGAATTCGTTGAAGGAAGTATAGTAAATTTGCGAGGACGAGGGGGACCTTTTCGTATTGCTTGGAAAAATCCTCCATATATTTTAGTAAAAGGAAGTAGTTATACATGTGCTTATATGTCTGCTTATATTTCTAATGCTATGGGAGAGAATCGAAATGAAATTAGTAAAATAATGAAAGAAAGAAGTTATAAGCAATATAAATATGCGGTAAAAAATGTGCAAATACCAACTCATAGGATTAATGATGCAATTCTTTTTCCTTTTAATAAAGAAATGCATGCCCTGGCAAGGTTTAGTAATTATTTAGATTTCAATATTAAAGGAATTTGTGATTACAGATATTCGGGACTGATAGGAGCATCTGTTAATTCCTTATTAGGAATTACTAATACAAGATTTATTATAGAAGATATTCAAAAGGTAGATTTCGGAACGGTAGACACATTGATTTTGGGACATATGGCTAAATATTTAAAGGCAGTTGATAAAAAGTATTTTAGAAAGTATAGTAAGAAGAGCAATTGAAAATGAGTTATTTATTTATTCATTTGATAATCTTGATTCTTTAGAAATTGAATATTCTAAGAATTATAAGCGAATATATACACCAGAAATACAAAAGGAAAATCTTATTCATAACTTTGGAAAATTATATGAGTATAGTAAACCTATATTATGTGTGGTAGGAACTTCATCAAAGCAAGGAAAATTTACTTTACAATTAGAAATACGTTATAGATTAATGGAATATGGCTATAAAGTAGGACAAATAGGGACAGAGCCATCAGCACTACTCTTTGGAATGGATTACGTTTTCCCTTCTGGATACCGTGCATCTATTCCATATGATGATTGGGAAATACTTATATATATAAATAATTTAATTAATTCTTTATGTATTGAACAGAAGGATATTATTATAACGGGATTGCAAAGCGGAATATTGCCATATAATAAGAATAATGCAAATTTTTACCCGTTTTTGCAACAATCTTTTTTGCAGGCAGTCGCACCAGATGCAATAGTCTTATGTATAAATCCAGATGACGATGTTTCTTATATTGATGAATGCATTAAATATTGCGAAAGTGTTACAAATAGCAAGGTTATAGCAATAGTATGTTTTCCTATGGAATTGAAGAAAAACTGGAAGGGATTACTAGGTCATCTGGAAACAATGGATAAAATGCATTTTGAAACAATAAAAGATGTTATGAAAAAGAAATATAATTTACCAACCTATCTTCTGGGATGTGATGTAGAAAATGGATATTTTGGTCGATGATATTATTCGTTTTTTTTGCTGAATAGAGGAATGGCTATAAGGAGGCGGATATATGTTATTTAATACTGTGGGAATTTTTTTGACAAATAAATGTACGGCCGCTTGTAAAATGTGTTGCTATGAATGTTCGCCAGCTAATACACAAAAAGTGGATTCTAAATTGGTTTTTGATGTAATAGAGCAAGCTGGACAAATACCATATATTAAGGAAATTGTTTTTTCAGGCGGAGAACCATTTTTGAATTATGATGAATTATACAGCTATATTATATCCGCATCATCAAAAGGTCTATTTATTAGTTGCTATACAAACGCATTTTGGTGTACTAGTTTAAATTACACTGAAGAAAGATTGAAGGATCTAAAGATGAAAGGATTAAAAATTATAAGAACTAGCTACGACTATTATCATTCACAATATATTCCATATGAATATATGAAAAATCTTTTGTTGGCAGCAAAACATGTTGGTCTTAAATGTACTTTAAGTGTCGGAATGGACAAAAAAGACATTAGAAGAATTGCCAAACATTTTTAAAAGACTTTCGCTGTCTTTTCTAGATATAGATGTGATTTTTTATCCTTTTATGCGTGTTGGAAATGCGGTAAATAATTTAAAGAATGAAGATATTATACGAAATATAGATATAGATGGTCTTCGATGCAAGTTTGATCGGATACTTGCAATCATGTATGATGGAACTGCATATCCATGTTGTGGACCTTGCATGATTCCGTCTCTGAGCATTGGAAATATTAAAGAGCAATCATTAAGCGAGCTTACTAAAAAAAATATAAGGACAATTTGTTCTTTTCGAAAATATTGACAAAAGGAGTTAGAGGAATTGCCAATGATATAAGAGAAAGGCAACTATTTGAAATCGCTGATTGTTACGTTGACGCGTGTGACTTTTGCAGAGATATATTTAACGATAATTATAAAACTTCTATTTTAGAAAAGTTTTATCGTACTGAAAAAAAAAAATGTGATAGGGGGGGGATATTTTTGAATCATAAGAACGAAACTCAAGCAATGATAAAGCAAAATAGAAACTTGCTTATTCTGTTGATCACAGCCAGCCTGCTGAAAATTTTTTTATCCGTTCCTGATCGCATTTATCCCGAAGGTGATTGTAGAAAACATGGACGAACCGGTGCTTTTGATCCAGTTTCTTATGGGAAGCGGAATTGTCGTTATTTTGTTGCAGGCCGCCATCAGCTTTTGTGATAGCATGAAGGATCATGCCTATGCGGTATTCAGATTTTGTTTTTTCCGCCTCATCGATCGAAAGGCGTTGTTGGTGCCCTATGATATCCTGTCATCGCAGCAGTTTCAGGATGATTATAAATTTTCGGTTCAGTTTGTGGACGATATTGAAAATGGACTGCAAGCCACGATGGAGCACATTTCTAAGTTGCTTACAAATGTAGGGCTTTTTTTGTTTTGTTTCTGACTTCAATGACCTTTGTGGATCGGTGGATACCGCTGTATGTCATAGCCCTGACTGTAATGGATTTCAGTTTTCTTGTAGCGGCCCAGAGTTTTGAAGGAAAGCATCTGCCGGAGTTAAAGCGCTTGGACAACCAGCTAAAGACTGTTGAATTGCGAGCGCGGCAGACGGGTCAGGCAAAGGATATCCGGATGTTTCATGCCGCCGCTTTTTTCGGGGAGATGTATAAGAGAGCGGGAGATGAGAAGTCCGTGCTCGTCGCGAAAATACAGCGGAAATATCGAACTGGGAGTATCGTACGCTCCGTTCTGGGCTTCCTTCGGGATGCCGGATGCTATGCTTACTTGATCTACTTATTGTACGCTTCGAAAATAGGGTTGGGCGATTTCGTTTTCATGATCGGCATTGTCATAAATTTTTCGGACAATCTGGCGGGCGTCTTTATGAATCTGGCCGCCTTTACAAAGGATATGATATCTTTGCGGGAATTAAAGCGCCTATTAAAAAGCCCTGAAAGTGGAGAGGATGGGGGAGGTGCCTGTGCCGGATACTTTTGAAAGTATCCGGTTTGAAGGCGTCAGTTACCGCTATGGGAATGATCAGGAGTATGTGTTAAAAGACATTTCGTTTTGTATCAACGCGGGGGAACAAATTGGGCTAGTGGGATTAAACGGCGCCGGAAAGACGACACTTACCCTGCTACTGTGCGGGCTGTTAAAGCCGACTGGTGGAAAGATTTTTTTATAACGGCATCGACATTGAGCAATTTAGCCGTAAGGAGTACATTTCTTTGTTTTCCAACGTTTTTCAGGATATCAATCTGCTGCACTTCACCATTGGTGAAAACATCACGGGATCTTCGGACGGGGAAACTTGGAAGAGGGCAGAAACGGTGCTAAAAACCGCAGGCTTCGAGCGCGATCTGGGTGAAAGAGGAACAGCTGCTTCGATCGGAAAGACCTTTGATGAGCGGGGGATCGATTTTTCGGGCGGAGAAAAGCAGAAGCTAGCAATCGCAAGGGCTTTGTATAAAGAACACGGCCATTTTCATTTTGGATGAGCCCACTTCCGCGATGGATCCGCTGGCGGAGGAACGATTTGTGAGGAATTATAAAGAAATTTTTTCAAATCGGACGAGTATTTTCATCTCACATCGCCTCTTGAATACTAAAATATGCGATCGGATCTTGTTAATCGACCATGGGAGATTGGTGGAGTGCGGAACCCATGAAGCTCTGATGAAAACGAAGGGGCTATATTATGAATTGTTTTGCGCCCAGCAGAAAAGCTATGGCCTGATTTGAAAGCTGTAAAAATGATATTGGAGTGGGGATTATGAGGAAGATTAAAAAGAACGAAGGCGATATGCGAAAAAAGATTATGTCCATGATCTGGAAAAGTGACCCTTGGTTGATCGTCAGTGGGGTTCTCCGTTCTCTCGTGCAGATTATTCTGCCTTATATCACGATCGTCTTCAGCGCAGAGGTGATCAATGCGCTCACGGGAAATTATTACAAAAGAGCGCTGAAAATCGTGGGCTGGATGAGCGCCAGTGTTCTGGTGGTAAAATGCGTAGAGGCCTTTTTGGAGAGCGATGAAAATAGGCGAAAAATTTCTCTGGATTTGTACATGAAGGAAAAGCTGAATCAGATATGTTATGGCGTAAAGCTCGAAAAATTGGAGTCCCACGAATTCCAACAAAATTACCAGCAGGCGATGGACGGCTTGGAGTATAGCGGCGGCTTTTATGCATTTTTAGTTTGCTGCAGGGATCTCGCTGTGAATAGTTTGCGCGCCACGATCGCCGTGGGCTTTTTCCTTGAACTGATTTTAAGGGCGGAAAGTCTGAGCGGCAGAGTCTTCGTTGTCCTGTTGGCGATTGGCATTGGGCTGGGCGCCTGCATCAGGACGGTGAACAATAAGCAGTCCTTTCAGGCGGCCTCACAGTTTTATCAGAAGCTGGTTCCATATAATAATCAGCTGCAATACTTTTTTTACCAGCTCTGTGCGGATAAGGCGATCGGAAAGGATGTCCGCACCTATCAACTAGAGCGGTTGATCTGCGAACATGAAAGTAGTTGCCACGACGAGATCCTGAAGTTCCTCAAAAAAATTGAGTTCACAAGCAGAAAGTATAATGTGGCTAATGCGGTGGTGGATGGCTTTTTATGGGGTATGACGTATCTGCTGGTCAGTTTGTGCTGCATTGTGGAGAAGATGGCGGTGGGCGACCTCTTAAAATATATCGGCATCGTGAATCAGATTTCCCAAGCGCTATCTTTGTTGCTCAATTCTGGCGCAGATGTTCGATTTAAGACAGGCTTTCTTGGAAATTACGTTCAGTTTGTGGAAACCTACAGCGTGGAAGAGAGCAACTCCCAGCCGGGGGAAGCGACGGTTGAAATTCGATGTGAGAACGTATCTTATCAATATGAAAATGCAGAAAAGCCCGCGTTATCAGAGGTAACGCTGTGCATATCGTCCGGCACCCATGTGGCGATCGTAGGTGAGAATGGAAGCGGCAAATCCACGCTATTAAAGATTCTCCTTGGCTTATACGCGCCGCTGGGGGTGGTGAAAGTAAATGAAAAGCCGCTGGAAACGGTGTCAAATGAGTTCGCCGCCGTATTTCAGGACTTCACGATATTTCCGTTTACCGTCTTGCAGAACATTACGGTTTCGGCGGAATCATCAAAAGAGGAGGAAAATAGGGCTTGGGAGGTCTTGGAAAGGCTGGAACTGAGGGAATGTATCGGAGGGCTCCCCAACGGCATCCATACGGCGCTGCGCTGGAACGGTTCTTCAGAGAGGGCAAAGCTCTCAGGCGGGGAGGAACAAAAGCTCGCCCTGGCACGGGCGCTGTTTGCACAGCGAGGGGCTTATATCCTGGATGAACCTAGCGCCGCGTTGGACTCTAAGTCGGAAATCGCATTATACGATTTTTTCAGGAAGCTGACGGGACAAAAGACCGTAATCTTCGTGTCCCACAGGCTATTTAGCTGTCTTAAGTGCGACAAAATATTCCGTGATGGATCATGGAAAACTGGTGCAGGAAGGAACCCATGAGCAGTTGGTGGAGGTGGAAGGAAAGTACCGGGAGATGTGGCAGAGTCAGATACAGGATTTTTTGTGGAGGAAGGCGGTTAATTAAATGAGATTATCAAATGAAATAGAATTTTTTAAAAATGAAAGGGTATAGCGCGACGCCTAAAATTGTTCAAATGGAAGTGACAAGAGAATGTCCATTGTCCTGTCCCCAGTGCTATAAAGATTTATCAGGAAAGAAGCATATGGATATTGAAATTTTACGTGTTTTCTTAAAAGCAATTTTCTGAAATTGCACCATTAGCGCTAATGATTAATGGAGGAGAGCCTTTATTATATCCCTACATTGAGGAACTATTATATTATATAAAGAAATCTGAAATAAATGGATATATTTATACAAGTGGGGTTAATATTGAGAATTTTGAACCTAAAATTTTTGAGAGTATTAATATCGATATATCGTTAAATGGATCAAAAAGAAGAGATTAATAGATTATCTAGAGATGGATTTACGGTTTCAATGGATGCAATTCAATTTTTGCATGATAATGGTATTGATTATGGTATTACTTGGGTTGCACGCCACGATAATATTCTAGATTTTCCAAATATGTTAATGTTGGCTGAGGAGAATGGAGCAAATCATATACAAATTATCGAAAGCAAAATTAAGAATACTGGAGATGCAATGAAAGCATTGAGTAAAGATGACTATATGCAGCTTGTTGGATATATTCATGAATATGAGTCTAAAAGTCATACCGTCCAAATTTATAGACAACAATGTTTTGCATTTCTACGCATCGCAGAGAAAAAAAGATATGCAGATATATTTAATGGTTGTATGTCCGGTATATTAAGTTGTGCTATTAATTTGGAAGGGGATTTTCTGCCTTGTATGCATTTACCATATCCTGAAAAAGCGATATCTCTAAAAGATTATTGGTATAATTCGTCTAAATTGAATAAATTACGCCTATCAAAATATGAGGAAATTGAGGATTGTATTGGGTGTAAATATATAGAATATTGTCATTTTTGTAGGGCCACAGAAGAATTAACATGTAAAGACTTTTCTAAAGGTCCTCGTAATTGCCAATTGAAAGAATGCATAAACATAATATAGAGAATAAGGGGGAAGAGATAGATATAGACTATGAGATATTATTCATTACAGGATTGCTTTATGCAAGGTGTTAGCGCACAAGATGATATTTTTTTGTTAAATAAATTTAGTAAGTATGGTAAAGAAAAAGAGAGGATAGTAATAAACTATGATCATGATTCAAGATTAGTGGAAAAATTAAAGTCAACATATAATGATTTTCCCCAAAATGAAGCAAGTGAATTCCGTACTTTAGTGAATATTAGAAAATGGGTAAATAAGTATTTATATTTTCAAAATGTATCATTTTTAGAAGAATTCAGAGAAAGTAATTGGAATACATTATTTGTACTCGAATTAATGAAAAAGAAACCTTTCCTTTGTGATTGTGGCACATATAGTATGGTATTGACTGAAATCTTGCTATCTATGGGCTATAAAGCAAAATGGATCCAGTGTTTACCTCTTGATTTACGATATGTTGAATGTCACACAGTAGTGCAAGTATTTGTAAATGAATTGAACAAATGGATAGTATTAGATCCTGCATTTAATTGTTGCTATTATAATAGCAAAGGAATAGCTATGGATCTGTCTGAGATGAGGAAATCGTTAATAAAATCAGAAAAAATTCAAATTCCATTTTGTCCCGTAGAAAGAAAAAAAAAAGATGATACTAGATTACTGGACAAAAAAATATATTTAGATTTAGGTGCTTAGATAATTATTGTTTTGGATTTATAGGTAGAGCAAAAAAAAAAAAAATTATTTATATTTGCATCCAAATGGGTATACTATAATTGATAAAGCGTATAATAATGAAAAACATATATATTTTTATAATGATGATATATATTGGAATAGCTAATTTGAATAATTCATTAACTAGCAATAGCGAACAGTTGTGAATGTTAAGAATGGCAGGTCGCTATATGGTCGGTAGAGGGAAGTTCATCGAGAAATGCGTATACAGAAGCCATATGAAGAGTAGGAACGATCTTTTCCAATTCCGGAAACATGTTTAGGTTAGTGCAAAATAAAGTTATCGAAACAGAATGATGACCAGTCTGGAGATGGATTGTTTGAGCTGCGCCCGTTCTTGAATTTTATCAAAGCAGTAACGGGTGAGTGACTTTGGCTCTTCGTTGTGATATGATGTATCTGAGTAGGACTTTAAGTTCACATCAGACATCAACATCATAGCGAGGGTTCGGGAATCAACCTTATCCGTTTGCGTCTTTCTAAGGCTGAGACTTTTTCTGCAAAGATTTGTGTGAAGTTATGCGGTATTTAACTAATTAACAACTATATAAAGAGACTGTGGTTGGAGTTTTTTTTCTTTAACGATCAAGTGGCAGGAACGTTGCACCAATCCACAGTATCTTCAAGCAGTATAGCATACAGTCCTTGGAGAGGGACTATAAACACTACTACTTTATAATGTGGGGAAACGTATGATAATAAGCTTTAAATAAAATAATCATACAAATTTAATTATGAAAATATCAAAATATACAATTTTTATAGAAGATGATAATAATAATCTTATACTATATAACTCATTAGAGGGGATAAGAAGTATTTGTAAAATTTCAATAGATATCTTCACGATATACAACACTATGATGAGGGTGGAGAATCATTTGATGAGGGATTGTCGGATTATCTTGTTAAAAAAGGACATTTAATTGAAGATCATGTTAATGAAAGTGCTAAGTTACGCGCACTTTATTTGAAAACAATTTCTGATAATATACTTAATTTAATTATTCTACCAACCGAGCAATGTAATTTTAGATGTAAGTATTGCTATGAATCTTTTGCGCTTCAAGGAATGGGTAAGGAGATACAAAAAGTACGATTAGTTTTGGTATAAAAAAGAACATTCATAAATTCAATGGTTTGCATGTAATGTGGTTTGGTGGTGAACCTTTACTTGAACTTAGAATCATAAGAGAAATGTCTCATGATTTAATGAAAATTTGTATTGATAATCGAAAGGTTTATACCGCTCAAATCACAACTAATGCGTACAGCTTGACTCCAGAAGTGTTTGGAGAATTGCTTACTTATGGAATTAGAGATTATCAAGTAACAATTGACGGTATTCAGACAATACATGATAAAGCGAGGGTACTAGCAAATGGAAAAGGTACATTTTCAGTTATATTTGATAATATTTTGAATATAAAGAGAAGGTATAATAAGCAGAGATTTCGGGTGGTAATAAGAACAAATTTGACGAAAGATATTTTAGAATATGTCGATGATTATATTACAACCTGTAATAAAATTACGGATAATGATGAAAGATTTAAGATTGATATTCAATTTGTAAATAACTGGATGGATAAAGCAGAAGAAGGAATAAAAAGACCAATTAATTATAGATAAATGCGATTTCTTAAAAAAAAATTGTATGAAAATAAAGAAGGATTAAAAAATATTTTTATTGGAGATTTTCAGCCGGGAGGTGCGGCGTGCCCTAATGGAAAATTAAACTCATATTTAATTCGTGCAAATGGAGATATACATAAATGTACTATGTGTTTTGAAAATTCTAGTACAGCAGTAGGAAATATACAGAAGGAAATTAGTTGGAATAGTTTTTATAATTGGTTATGTCAATGGGATTATTGTGGTAAATTAAGCAATTGTGAATATGCACCTCTTTGCTTTGGAGACTATTGTCCCGCGCAACGTATATTGATGCCAGAAGAGGAGTATACCTGTCCTAGAGTACGTGAATTAGCGAAAAGTTATCTAAAATTACTGGATAAGATAGGATTTATAAGCAATAACTATGATTTAACTATAGACTAGTAGGTATATTTTTTTTTTGAAAGGAAAATCATGAAGAAAATAAAAAGATAAAAGAGGACAAGTTGATCTTGATATTGGATTTTATGAGAATTTTTTTAATGCTGATGAAGTAAATTGTATTGATCAACCGATTGCAGCCTATGCAAACTTATTTTCTGATCAAAATTATTTTATATATTGTATGTATATTATATTTGCTGAAAATTGGGCATATCCATTTCCTCGGGGCTTTTTAAATGCAAGGAAATACATATTAGATAAACTTAATCTTTGTTTAGATATAGTACCAATAGATTACTCTGAAATATTTTTGACTACATTAAAGAAAAAATATAGATGAAAAGAGACCAGTAATTTTGTTACTACGTAGGCAGACATTGGTTTATGATCAGTGTTATGGAGATATTGATTTCGATTCTCTACATGGTATTTTGGTTTCTGGTTATAATTCAAAATTTCCAGTAATTTGTATCCGAGATGCAGCGCATATTGAGCGTAGTGGGGCAATCTATAAGGGTAGTGGTTATGGACTATTTCGATTATGGCTAAAGGACGAATTGATAAAAGAGATGTGGATTTCATCAAATGAATTAAATGCTGGGACGGAATTTGCTAATATAATTTTACTTATAACATCTAAGAAGGATATAAATGCAGAGCATCCGACTTTTGCAGTAGCCATAAGAGATATTTTATGTAATGGATCTTTTAATTCAAATAATTATTTAGTGTGGTTGGATAAAGTTAAAGAAGATATAACATGTCTTAAAGATGAGGAAGTTTCACGCCAGCTTCGACGTATATTTATTCTTCCTAAAAGGCATTTTTTTTATATTATTCGATTGGCATGTAATGAAATAAATATTGGAATTGATGAATTATTAGCACTGGAGCAAAAAATATTTGAATACACAGGAAAGTATTTGTAATAAATGATGTATAAAGGCTCAAAAAGGGGAATGATGATAAGAACAAAAATATATCAGTTATACAAATAAAATTTCCCTCTTGGATTTAGAGTTGGAGAAATTTTTGAAGAAAATATTGGTTATAGTAAAATAATCAAGCTTCTGGTTAATGAATCTCCTTGTAAACGACCGGAAGTTCGTCATACAAGAAGAAGGCATTCCGAAAACGTAATTCAGAGATAACTCATAAACGAGTGTGTGAAACTTTTTCTGTAAATAGCTTATAGCAGCAAGGTCTTCTATGATAAAATAAAGTAAGTACGTAATCATCCGTATCTGTTAGAGCCCATATTTTTTCTGATACACTCTTTTCATAACAAAGGAAGGAAACTGTATCATTATGAAAACAGATGAAAAAAATCACGCTGTGGTCTGAAAGAATCCGTGCATTCCAATCCAGTGGGCAGACTTGCAAAACATGGTGTCAGGAACATCACGTTCCAGTCTCTACAATGAATTACTGGATGCGCAAGCTGAAAACATTGGACGAACAATCGGATACAGATATGATTTTTGCAAAAATGCCAACGGAAAAAGAAATTTCAAAGAATGAGACTTTGAATATCAGCCCGTCCTCCAGTCCACATTTTTATCACAAACAGCATTCGGATTGAAGTGATGCCAGAGTGCCCTTCAGAGCTTTTTCGTGTTCTGATTCAGGGATTAAAAGACCATGCTTGATCTGGCAGGTGGCACAACCGTTTACCTTGCCTGTGGAGCTACCGATTTAAGAAAAAGCTATCACGGACTTGCTGCAATTATCAAGCTGAAATTCAAACTCGATCCCTATTCGCGCTGCATGTTTGCGTTCTGCAACCGCAGGCGGACTTCTATTAAAGATTCTGCAATGGGACGGATCCGGTTTCTGGATTCTGATGAAGAGGCTTGACAGGGATTCCTTTCACTGGCCGGATACTCGGATGAATTACAGAAAGTAACCCTGAAAGAAATGCATTGGCTGTGTGATGGACTTTCACTTACTCCAAAGGGAGCTTTTGAAGAAAGGCATCCAAAGATTGTTGTATAAAGAACGGATTTGTCAATTCGCAAAAAGCACGAAATACTCGTGGATATCCAGTATATATTCCTACACGGTAAAACGTTGGTTTTTCTCGAACAGCCGGACTTTCTATGCTATACTGGAATTATCATATAAGAGTTTGGAGATTACCGGATGGATCCGTTTTTTACAGAAGAACAGCTGAATAACATGAGCCGCGAAAACATGATGGAAGTTATGAGAATCATGCAGAATCAGGTTCGAAAAAAAGAGACCGAGGTACAGCTTCTGAAAGACAAGCAGAAAGAACTGGAATTTATGAATGCAATGCTTTCAGACCGTCTTGCTCTCACACAGAGAAGACGTTTTGGTTCTTCCAGTGAAAAATACGCAGATGGATATGAACAGATGGATCTGTTTAATGAGGCTGAAGCCAATGCAGATACGGATGCTGCTGAGATTGAAGAGGAAATCGTGATTCCATCGCACAAACGGAAAAAACGCACCGGCAAAAAAGGAAGAAGATCTTTCTAATTTCGAAGTGACAGAAACAATCGAATATAAACGGACCGGCGGAAGACCGCTAGTGTCCGGACTGTGGAACAAAGTATAAAGTCGTCACAAAAAGAAGTCGTAAAACGACTGAAATTCATCCCCTCCACCTTTGAAGTGGTTGAAGAAGTGACCTATGTATACAGTTGTCCAAAATGTGGTGCTATGATCCGACCGGAAAAAGAGCTGCCGCTGATCAAGGGAAGCATTGCTACTCCTTCGCTGGTTGCCGGAATCATGAATGCAAAGTATGTCAATGGCATGCCGCTGGCAAGACAGGAACGTGAATTCGCAAGGTATGACTTAAACCTATCGACAAAAACAATGACAAACTGGATCATCAGCTGTGCAGACCGGTATCTGGGACTGCTTTATGGTCAGATGAGGGAAGAATTCTAAAGAGCAGATACATCCATTGCGATGAGACCAGGATCCAGGTGATTGATGAACCGGATCAGAAAGGCTCATCTCAAAACTGGATGTGGGTATACCTGACAGACCGTTACAGTGAAGCTCCACAGATGGTTCTCTTTGATTATGAGAGAACGCGAGCCGGATATCATCCGGTAAACTTCCTTGGCGATACATTTCATGGATATCTGACCTGCGATGGATATCAGGCGTATCATGGATTGAACGATTCCATCACCGTAACAGGATGCTTTACCCATGCCAGACGCCGTTTTGATGCTGCGCTCACGGCATTAAAAAAAGGATTTCACAAAGGAGCAGCTGAAAGAAACAGTTGCATATCAGGCAATGACGAGGATCGTAATCCTGTATAAAGTGGAGGAACTGATCAAAGATAAGACACCGGAAGAACGGTATCAGGAACGCCAGAAGCAGTCGCGTCCAGTAGTGGAAGCCCTGTTTGAATGGCTGCATTCGATGGAAGATTCTGTAGACAGATCTTCCCTTATTGGTGATGCCATTTTATATACGCTGGATCAGGAAACCTATCTTCGCAGGTACTTGGATGATGGGCATCTGAGCATTGATAATAATAGTGCGGAGCGTGCAATCAAAAAAATTTTGCAGTAGGCCGCCGGAATTGGCTGTTTGCCAAGAGTATCCGTGGTGCAGATGCCAGTGCTGTTGTTTATAGTATCGCAGAAACAGCCCTGCTGAATGGACTGAAGCCGTATGTATATCTTTCCTATGTATTAGACGAGCTTCGTAAAATGGGACCTTTTCCAAAACCGGATGATCTAAATCGGCTTTTGCCATGGTCAGATGAATTACCGGAAGGATTTCGAATCAAAAAAGAAGAAATAAAATGTGCCGCCCTGATGGGCGGCTTGTTTTGAAAATCAAGGTACGGATGATTACCTACTTACGTTACAACAAGTAAAAAGTAATACGAAGGACTTGCCGTGTGGTAGGTCCTTTTTTTTTCTGTCCGTAAAAAAGATACGATTCTATATTGACACACTTTGAAATATTGGACGAAAATAGTAATAAATCAAACCATGGGCAGTAAAAGTATCAAAAGTATTGACTATCTTCATCAAATGTGCCATAACATTTAATATAATAAAACAGATGAACGATAGTATTGATATAAAAAAGTGAGGCTGTCAAGAATGTGTGTATATGGGTATTGCAGAATCAGTACAAAGCAGCAGAGCATAGACAGACAAATCAGAAATATAAAGGCAGAATATGAAAAAGCGGTTATCATTACAGAAGCTTATAGTGGCACCACTATGAATCGTCCAGAATGGAATAAACTGTATAAGAAAGCAAAGGCGGGAGATACAATCATATTTGACAGTGTATCGAGAATGAGCAGGGATGCAGATGAGGGATTTACATTGTATGAAGAATTGTATAATAAAGGAATAGAACTTGTGTTTCTTAAAGAACCACACATTAACACAGCTACGTATAAGAAAGCGTTACAGAATAACGTATCAATGACTGGCACTAATGTTGATTATATTCTTGAAGGAGTAAATAAATATCTTATGGAATTAGCTAAGGAGCAGATCAGGCTCGCGTTTGAGCAGTCAGAAAAAGAAGTGGAAGATCTACACCAGAGAACAAGAGAGGGTATTGCTACAGCAAGATTAAATGGTAAACAGATAGGACAGAAGCAGGGAATAAAGCTGGTAACAAAGAAATCCATTGAAGCAAAGAAGCAAATACAGAAGTACAGCAAAGACTTCGATGGACAATTATCAGATGTGGATTGTATGCGAATGGTTGGACTTGCAAGAAATACGTTTTATAAATATAAAAAAAGAGAAATGAAAAGATGATAAAGATTGGCAGGGCTTTAGCTCTGCTTTTCTCGTATGCTAGGGTACGGGTAGGGGTCTGTGAGAATATGGAAATAGCCCCTACTAAGTCCACAAAATAACCGCGCAATTAAAAAAGCCCCTTGCGTGATAGGCTTCGTAAAAATCGAAAATTTATAAAAAGGGTCTTTTGTGATAGTTGCCAAGTGTGTTTGAAAGTGGGGGTTTGTAACACGCACGTAGCACACAAAAAGCCAGAAAACCCTTTAAAATCAAGGGAGTTTGTTTTCCGTTGAGGAAGCTGCTGAATATTACGGTACGGCAGAGCCGCCAGTCCGGTGTGGCGAGAGCCACCTGTCCGGACTAACGGAGCCACTCCATTTTGTTTATTAAGTTTACTTTGCCATTGCTGGATCCAGTCCATATATTTCTCTCATAGAGAGGTCTTTAGACGGGTCAACACTTTCAATATCGATCTTATAGGAATCATACGATATACGATCCATGATAGCATCGGCAAGAGTACTTTCACCATCACAGATTTGCTGGTACCATTCACTTTCACGGAACTGAGAACAAAAGATCGTTGAAGATTTTTTACGTCTTTTATGTATCAGTTCAAAAGATTTCTGGCTTCAGCTTCTGTCAGTTTAAGAAGCAGCCACTCATCAATGATCAATACTATTGGCTTGGTATATTTCTTCAGGACAGTTGCGAAAGTCCCATTGTCCCTGGCAGTCTGTAAGTCCAATAATAGATCGGGAAGTCGTACATACCGTACTGAGTAAATAGCGCTTGCATGCTTCCATACCAAAAGCACAGGCCATATAAGTTTTACCACTCCCAGTTGCTCCAGTAATAAAGATGTTCCGGTATTCTGTAATGTATTCACAGGTTGCCAGACGGTTGATCAGTGCTTTGTTCAGCTTTCGTCCAGAATGGTAATCGATCGCTGCGATGCTGGCATCTGGCTGTTCAAACTCAGCCTGACGGATCAGTCTTTTCAGACGATTGTTTTTACGGTTGCTGTATTCGACATCAATAAGCATGCCGAACCGATCTTCGAATGGAACTTCCTTCATTGCAGGATCATCCATCTGGATGCGGAATGCATCTGCCATAGCAGTCAGACGCATTTCAATAAGTTTATCGATTGTACTTTGATTTGTCATGCTTGTTTACCTCCATAGTATCTGGCTCCTCTGGTTATGCCGTGTGGTTTTACTGCCTGAGATGATTCTGATCCGGTATCAGGTTCATCCTTTGTTGCGGCCAATAGATTTTTTTGATACTTTTATAGCTGGGTTTACCGGAATAAGAGAGCGCCGTGGCGCAGACCTGTTCCAGTTTTTCTGGCGAATGTTTTTCTGCCAGTTTCAATAATCCCATGCAGCTTCTGTAGGATTGCTGTTCAATCCTGCCGGAGGTAAGTATTGCATCGACAACCTTACTTTGTGTTAATTCCATTCGAATCAGCCCACTTACGGAACCGTTCACCGTTCCATTCCAGATATTTCTGGTGTTCCGGTGGCATATGTTCTGTCACTGTAGAATACTGACCGCTTCTTCCATAGAGCCGTCTGTGAGAGGCAATACGATTGTGATTATAAAATATTTCAACCGTTGTATCTGTTATACGCACATCAACCTTATTTTTGATATACTGATAAGGCACGGAGTAGAACATTCTGTCTACTGCGATGTGATAGTTAAACTGGACGGTGGCTTGTTTCCACTCAGCCAGTTCAAAAGGTGTAGCAGGCAACGGCGCCAGTAATGGCATTTCTTCCCCCCAAGAAATAAACTGAGTCTGCTACATTCCTTTTTCTGGAATTTACGGGCATTGTAGGCATCCAGTTTTTCACGGATTGAAGCATTCAATTCTGCAAAGAGAAAAAACTGCTCATTGCGAAGGGCTGCTGTTATCCATGTGGATATCTTTCCTACTGATCCCTCTACATTCGGTTTATCCTTAGGTTTCCGGACTCTGGCCGGAAGGATGGCAAGATTATAATGTTCTGCCATCTCATGATAAGTTGTGTTTAAGGCAGTGTTGTACCAGTCACTCTTTTTTTATGATTCACTGCGGTTGTACAGTTATCAGAAACGAGCATAGGTGTGACACCGCCAAAGAAATCAAACATCTGGACATGAGCTTTGATCCAGTTGTCGGTTTTCTCATTCATATATGCTTTTACAAAAGCATACTGACTGTAAGTTAATACACCTACAAATATCCATGCATCCGTGATTTCCCCGGTGTCCGGATCAATGATGTGAGCAGGATACACACCGGCCCAGTCAACTTCAATCTGTTCACCTGGTTTTCTGGGGATATGCATGGTAGCCCTGCGTTTTTTTCTTCATCCTTCTGGATATAGTAGCAGAACTGAGAATACATTAGAGGCTCTTCGCTGCTCATGCGGCACTCCTCGCAGTATTCTACCCAGAGAAGCTTTTTGTTTACGCCGTTCCGCAGAAGTTCTTTGCGGATGTAGTCAGAGTTTGGCATGCGTTTATTCGTTGCCGACTTATCCTTAGGAAACATCAGCTCCTCTAGTGCGCTGTCGGTCATGTCGAAATCCAGCGGCCATGAAAGATTGATTTCCGCTGCCTTTTTCAAAACCTTAGCGACTGTGTTTCTGGATACACCGCAACTCTGTGCGATGTTCCTCTCACTGAATCCTAAGCTTTTCAAGCGTAGGATTTCACGATACTTGGTCATAACTTACGACCTCCTTTATCTGTATTCACACCAAAGGTGTGTATTTACAGTATAAAGGAAATATAATATAATAATAGAGCCCAATAAGGCGGCTCTGAATTACCGGAATATATGGCGCTCATTCTCCGGAATGGTGGCTCTCAAAGTCCGGACAGGTGGCTCAGAGATCCCCGGAATAATCAGCTGCTAACGCTGGCAAGTTCTGAGAAATCCAGTAAAATCAAAAGGGTTATCGTGGTTCTGAATGTTCCACGATAGCCCTATTTTTTTTCCACGTAGCACACAAATTGTGTAAAGCAAAAAGGGCATCTGCAAAAGCAGACACCCCATGCGTTTTTTGAAAGTCCACACCCTCGACTCCTCTTTGTGGATTTCAGAATTTGTTTCTCAGCTTTCGGTATTCTCTCGGCGAATATCCTTTCCACTTGTGAAAAAGCCGACTGAAATAAAGCTGGTTATCATATCCGACAATCTTAGAAATCTCATTGATGGAATAAGTTGTTGTTTCAAGTAACATCTGAGCATTGTTGATGCGGATTCCCACAATGAATTGCATTGGTGTGTAGAACCGGTATATTTTTTGAAATTTCGGATAAACCAGCTGACACTCATGCCTCGTGAGGCAGCATAATCATCAATATTGATATTTTGATTGTAGTTTTCACGGAAAAAGGTAACAGCATTATCCATCTCATGATCAAGATATTCATTTTTTAATATGTGTTCTCTTGTCAGTTCCCGGTGGAAACGGATCAGAAGATGACGTAGCAAAAGAACAAGCATTTCCTCATTTGTCTTGACAGCGTTGGAGCTCGCTAATGATACGTTTGAAAATTTGTTCATATTCATTAGATGTACCCACTTGAAAGACACTTTCTTTATCCGGAAACCCATATTGACGTAAGATATTTTTCGCATTTATTCTATTATGAAAAAGAGTAAGGTGTATTCTAAAGAAACAAGAAAGTCAGTGCGCATATGAACATGATAAAATCCATAATCGATTTTGATGAAAAAAAGGATTCATCTGTGATATGGATGGTGTGATCTATCATGGCAATCAGGATATTGCCAGGTGTTCCAGAATTCATCCAGTGGTTGCATGATGAAAAGAAAGAATATTTGTTTTTGACAAATAATAGTGGATATAGACCACGAGAATTAAATCAGAAACTGGCAAGGATGGGACTTGATGTGCCAGAAGAACATTTTTTTATACCAGTGCATTGGCAACAGCCGCATTTTTAAAAGAACAGGCGGCAGGCTGTTCGGCATTTGTGATAGGAGAAGCCGGCCTGTTAAATGCACTTTATGATGTTGGCATTACAATGAATGATGTAAATCCGGATTATGTTGTTGTGGGAGAGGGACGCTCCTATTCATTGGATACTTTAACGAAAGCAACGAATTTAGTTCTGAAAGGTGCAAAAATAGAAAAAATACAAAAAGTGCTTGACATCGACCAACAGTCCTGATATACTTTATAACTGTTGCGGCGAACGAAAGCAACACGGATTTCTAAAAAAGAAATAAAAAACAGCTTGACACGAACGGTAAGTTCTGATAAACTATTGAACTGTTGCTGCGAGTGATAAGCAACCGGGTTTCGAAAGAAGCTTGAAAATAAAATGAAAAAAAGTTCTTGACAAACAGAACTGCTTATGATAAACTCAATAAGCTGTCTGAGCGACAGGAACGAAAGTTCTTCTGGAAATACTTCCAATAAGAAGAACAGCACCTTGACAAATAAACAGTAATGCAACCCTGAAAATTCCAAACAGAACAAAAAAGTTCTGAGAGAAATTTCAGAGAACAAAAACCTAAAACAACAGTAGAACGGTAAAATTAGCCAGACTGATTTTGACCGGACAAACTTAAACATGAGAGTTTGATCCTGGCTCAGGATGAACGCTGGCGGCGTGCCTAACACATGCAAGTCGAACGGAGCTGCTTTGATGAGATCTTCGGATGGATTTAAAACAGCTTAGTGGCGGACGGGTGAGTAACGCGTGGGTAACCTGCCTCACACTGGGGGATAACAGTTAGAAATAGCTGCTAATACCGCATAAGCGCACAGTTCCGCATGGAACAGTGTGAAAAACTCCGGTGGTGTGAGATGGACCCGCGTCTGATTAGCCAGTTGGCGGGGTAACGGCCCACCAAAGCGACGATCAGTAGCCGGCCTGAGAGGGTGAACGGCCACATTGGGACTGAGACACGGCCCAAACTCCTACGGGAGGCAGCAGTGGGGAATATTGCACAATGGGGGAAACCCTGATGCAGCGACGCCGCGTGAGTGAAGAAGTATTTCGGTATGTAAAGCTCTATCAGCAGGGAAGAAAGTGACGGTACCTGAATAAGAAGCCCCGGCTAACTACGTGCCAGCAGCCGCGGTAATACGTAGGGGGCAAGCGTTATCCGGATTTACTGGGTGTAAAGGGAGCGTAGACGGCAAGGCAAGTCTGAAGTGAAAGCCCGGTGCTTAACGCCGGGACTGCTTTGGAAACTGTTTGGCTGGAGTGCCGGAGAGGTAAGCGGAATTCCTAGTGTAGCGGTGAAATGCGTAGATATTAGGAAGAACACCAGTGGCGAAGGCGGCTTACTGGACGGTAACTGACGTTGAGGCTCGAAAGCGTGGGGAGCAAACAGGATTAGATACCCTGGTAGTCCACGCCGTAAACGATGATTACTAGGTGTTGGTGGGTATCGACCCATCGGTGCCGCAGCTAACGCAATAAGCAATCCACCTGGGGAGTACGTTCGCAAGAATGAAACTCAAAGGAATTGACGGGGACCCGCACAAGCGGTGGAGCATGTGGTTTAATTCGAAGCAACGCGAAGAACCTTACCAGGTCTTGACATCCCGATGACCGGCCCGTAACGGGGTTCCCTCTTCGGAGCATCGGAGACAGGTGGTGCATGGTTGTCGTCAGCTCGTGTCGTGAGATGTTGGGTTAAGTCCCGCAACGAGCGCAACCCTTATCCTTAGTAGCCAGCAGGTAAAGCTGGGCACTCTAGGGAGACTGCCGGGGATAACCCGGAGGAAGGTGGGGATGACGTCAAATGATCATGCCCCTTATGATCTGGGCTACACACGTGCTACAATGGCGTAACAAAGGGAAGCGAGCCTGCGAGGGTGAGCAAATCCCAAAAATAACGTCCCAGTTCGGACTGTAGTCTGCAACCCGACTACACGAAGCTGGAATCGCTAGTAATCGCGAATCAGAATGTCGCGGTGAATACGTTCCCGGGTCTTGTACACACCGCCCGTCACACCATGGGAGTCGGAAATGCCCGAAGTCTGTGACTCAACCGCAAGGAGAGAGCAGCCGAAGGCAGGTCTGATAACTGGGGTGAAGTCGTAACAAGGTAGCCGTATCGGAAGGTGCGGCTGGATCACCTCCTTTCTAAGGAAACGGAAGAAGTAAGGAGTTGCATTACTGTCTAGATGTCAAGGACATGAGTGCAGAAGAGGATGTGGAAGAACAGATAGCCGAGTTTACTCGGATAGATGCGAACACAGACGATTCTATAGGAAGGCTTTGGCTTGACTCTATGAGCAAGATGCGAAGGATCTGCGAATAGAGGAAAAGGCTGCACGAACGGACTGCAGGATAGCACAAACAATATTTCCGGTGGCGATGCGCTTAGGGGACACACCCGTTCTCATCCCGAACACGATGGTTAAGACTTAGGCGGCCGATGGTACTATACTGGAGACGGTATGGGAGAGCAGGTGGCTGCCGGAAAGTAAAAAAAAAAAAGCAAAATTTTCGTATATAAAATATCATCTGCAAAGATGTTTGCAATATACGCTGGTATTTACCAGTGATCCAAGCTCGCTGTTCTGATCTTGAATGACTGATAAATCATCAGTCGGTAGAGGAAAGCAAAGCATTCCGGTGGAAACGCCGAGAATCGCGCAGCGATTTTCGAAGTAACTTGCGAAGCAAGTTATATGGTACCTTGAAAACTGAACATTGAAAATAATCTCAAGTATCAATATCAAGCTTGTGAGAGATCGAAGGATCTCAAACAACGAGATAGGAAGATGAAAGGAAGTAACATTCCGATCATCAAAAAACAAGAGACATCCGAGGCCATTGAGTAACATCAATGGAAAAACAAAGCAATTAAGAAAGAACAACCAGGTCTGCAGAGCAACGCTATGCAAAACAGACCAGACGAGAATAGCAAGACTATTCTGCAGGTTAAGCTGTAAAGAGCGCAGGGAGGATGCCTTGGCACTAAGAGCCGATGAAAGACGTGATAAGCTGCGAAAAGCTGCGGTGAGGAGCAAATATCCATTGACCCGCAGATGTCTGAATGGGGAAACCCGGCTGAGCAAACCTCAGTCACCGTATACTGAATCCATAGGTATACGGAGGGAACCCGGTGAACTGAAACATCTAAGTAGCCGGAGGAAGAGAAAGAAAATTTGTCGATTTCCTAAGTAGCGGCGAGCGAACGGGAAAGAGCCCAAACCGGAGTGCGTGCATTCCGGGGTTCGGACTGCAGAATCCACAACCAAGCCTAACAGAACGGTCCTGGGAAGACCGGCCAGAGAGGGTGAAAGCCCCGTACGTGAAAGGCAAGGAAGGGAGGCAGGATCCAGAGTACCACGCGAGACACGAGAAATCTTGTGGGAATGAGCGGGGACCACCCCGTAAGGCTAAATACTCCTTAGTGACCGATAGAGCAGAGTACTGTGAAGGAAAGGTGAAAAGGACCCCGGGAGGGGAGTGAAAGAGAACCTGAAACCCTGTGTTTACAAGCTGTGGAAGTATCGAAATGGATACAACCGCGTACTTTTTTTGTAGAACGGTCCGGCGAGTTACGTCGGCTGGCGAGGTTAAGCACTATAGGTGTGGAGCCGAAGGGAAACCAAGTCTTAATAGGGCGTCCAGTCAGCCGGAGTAGACCCCGAAACCGGGTGATCTATCCATGTCCAGGATGAAGTTGCCGTAAAAGGCAATGGAGGTCCGAACGCACATCTGTTGAAAAAGGTGGCGATGAGGTGTGGATAGGGGAGAAATTCCAATCGAACCCGGAGATAGCTGGTTCTCCTCGAAATAGCTTTAGGGCTAGCCCTGTGACAGTCAGACGGAGGTAGAGCACTGAATTTCCTAGGGGGCGTCAAAGTCTACCGAAGAATATCAAACTCCGAATGCCGTAATGATGATTCACAGGAGTCAGACTGCACGAGATAAGTTGGGTAGTCAAAAGGGAAAGAGCCCAGACCTACAGCTAAGGTCCCAAAGTGCGTGTTAAGTGGAAAAGGATGTGGGATTTCGAAGACAACTAGGATGTTGGCTCAGAAGCAGCCATCCATTCAAAGAGTGCGTAATAGCTCACTAGTCGAGAGGTCCTGCGCCGAAAATGTCCGGGGCTAAAACACGACACCGAAGCTTAGGAATACATAAATGTATTGGTAGAGGAGCAATCTTACCGGGAGGAAGCAGCATTGTAAGGTATTGTGGACTGTTAAGAAGAGAGAATGCCGGAATGAGTAGCGAGATGGAGGTGGGAATCCTCCAGGCCGAATATCCAAGGTTTCCAGGGTAAAGCTGATCTGCCCTGGGGAAGTC